>ENA-OQDM01000012-OQDM01000012.1-human-gut-metagenome-genome-assembly--contig:-NODE-12-length-110147-cov-3.360634_pt1 | contig 110147 bp, 122 predicted proteins | sample MGYA00242772_ERZ504605 | MGnify/ENA primary metagenome ERZ504605 (study PRJEB26092, sample SAMD00036348) | human gut metagenome | host: Homo sapiens | study: EMG produced TPA metagenomics assembly of... | reverse complement strand
TTTTTTCATAAGGAGTGAGTTTGGCAATACTCTGCTTTCTCATCTGCTCAAAATCAATGTCAGCTGCATAGGCCGCATCATAGTTTCCGGAGGCTGGAGTCATCAGCCAGGTGAACCACGGCTGCCTGTTTTTCCAGGTTTTAAAAGAAGCATTCCGTGCCAGCGTCCGCCCACCTCATACCAATCCCATTTGCTGTTTGGATTGCATGTGGAAAGCAGGTTGCCGTCTTCGTCGAGGTCATCTTCCTCATAGCCTTCAATGGCTTCCTGATAGAGTTCTTCATCAGATCGCTTCATGAGTTCTGGAAGCTTCTTCAGATATTCAATATGAGAAGGATTCACCCCCTTTTCATATTCGGAGGGGTGTGCTTTCCATTCTGCATACCGAGTTTCAAAGATACATTGCATCTGGCGGCGAGCATCTTCAATCAATTCGCTTTTCGTCATGTCGATATAGGGTTCCACACGATTCCCCTCGAAAAATGGCTCCATGATTTCATCCAGATTTGGATTCTCGTCTAAAGTGAAAATCGCCAAATTAAAATGGCTCATTTTGATTCTCCTTTCGGTTTCAATGTTTTTTATGTGAACGGGCAGTCTCGCCCGGGATACAGGATAGGGCCTCTGTCATGCAGAGACATCTATGTAAAAACAACCGCATCTCGTAAGGAAACGGTTGTTGTTGCCGCAATAAAAAAAGCGTTCAAAGATTCTTATCTCTGAACGCTTTGTGAGGAAATTACCCCAATGTTAACTTTCTAATGTGGTTCGGACATTTCTGATAAAACAAAAAATGCCCAAAGGCGATACACCTCTGGGCACTGTGAAAACTCTGATACTGTAGACTGGCGATAACCAACTTTGATACTTACAGAATAAGTATATACTTTTTTGCGTGGATTTCAAGGTTTTGCATGATCTACTTCATGTAGTGTTTTCAACTGAAGAAGAGCATCTTCCCATTTCCTTTTCAAAGGAACTTATGGATTCTCGTGGTTTATTCAGGGGCCCCCGGATTTAAAACGCCCAGCACAACAAATCGGGCATTGCTGAACTCATAACTGCAGGTGGATAAAGTAAGGATCTTTTCGTTGCCAACTGGACTGACATCGCTTGTAAAGGTGGAACGCTCTATGGCAGCCGCCACCCAGCTCTCCCAGGTTAATTCATCACGAGTCCCCACCTCCCAGGCATTATCTTTTACATTGGCAACATAGCCCGCGAAAAGCTCAACCATATAGTTTTGATTTGGCGTCATCAGCATTAGGCTGGGGTGTATCTCATAGTAGTCCTGGTTCTTATATCCGTCTATAGAAGAGAGCATGCTGCCGTTCTGCATATGATGCCCATAAATAATAGAATGGGTATCAGAAAAATCACTTGCTACCCTGCAGTCCAGAAACAAACAACCATTTGCATTGTAAGTTCCATCGAAAAGGTGCTTCAAGTAATAAGAGTTGTCGTCCCCCTGGACAATTGGATAATTGATGGGAGTATCCTCACAATAAAGCCATCCCACAATATCCGGGTTGATCTGACGCAGCGCTGTAAAATCAATCTCGGGCCAGTTTGGAGAAGCTTCCTGTGCATTAAGAGGTTCGTCTTCATTCGGTACTCGTTCTGGGAGATCTCCAGGCAGAATGATATAATCTTCCAGACCGGTGTACATCTCATTTCCCTGCCGGCTTTCATTCCAGTATTGGTATAGCTGCCAGCCTCCTACACCTAAAAGAATCAGGAAACAGCAGGATATTAAAATCAAAATGATCTTTTTCATTGATCTTCCTCCCCATATGTATTTGCCAGCTTGTAGAAGGTGCTGCGCTTTAGACCCAGTTTTTTCATGGCAGCGACTGCTGTCAGCTCTCCTGCCTTCCACTGCTGGTAGATTTCGTTCCAGTTTGGAGGATAGCAAGTAGCCGGCCGCCCCATATGCTTTCCGTTCTCTTTTGCAGCAGCAATCCCTTCTGCCTGGCGCTGCCGGATGGTCAGGCGCTCCTGCTCTGCAATACTGGCCAGCACTTCGATCAGGATATTGTTAATCATCTCAAAAACCCATTCCTGTCCCTTTGGAAGCTCCAGCATGGTAGTAGGAAGGTCAATGACCCGCACGCGGATGTGCCGGTTCTTAAAATACTCCAGTTCCTGTTTAATGTGTTCTTTGTTGCGGCTCAACCGGTCCAGTGATTTGATGACCAACGTATCGCCATCCCGCAGCATGGTGTTTTTCAGAGCCAGGTAGCCGTCCCTCTCCAGAGAGGCGCCGCTGGCTTTGTCTGTTACAATATCCCGTTCGTCAACACCGCAGTCCAGCAATGCACGGAGCTGGCGGTCCAGGTGCTGCTCTTTGGTAGATACCCTTGCATATCCATATGTCTTTTTCATTGGCGTCCTCCTGTCCTGAAAACCGTCCGTAAAGGTGGTTGGAATTTTGGACATATCCATAAATAAAAACAGGTGCTTTTCGGATAGGGAACAGCCTGATTTCCGCAGGCAATCCGCCTGTCCAAAAAGGTCTACCTTTACGGCTTATTATATTACACAATCCATGCAGCCCATTTGCAAAAGGAATGGACGACTGGATGACTTCAGAGCAAAAGACTTGATAATATTCCCGCAAGTGAATATAATAGTAATATGAGAATTGGGAGGTGTCCGCATGAAGTATATGTCCACATCAGAAGCAGGTGAAAAATGGGGTATCTCGAAACGGCGTGTAATCGTGCTGTGCAAAGAGGACCGCATTCCCGGCGCACAGATGGCCGGACGGAATTGGATTATTCCGGAGGATGCGGAGAAGCCGGCCGATGCCCGTATCAAAAGCGGGAAGTATATCAAGAAAAATCAGGAGGGAACAAAACATGGCAGTGCCGACTAATATCAAAACCCTGCTCTCTGGCAACGTGGTGGAATGGGCCAGGATTGAATTTAAAGAAACATGGGACGCAGAGGCTTCGCTGAAAACCATCTGCGCCTTTGCAAATGATATTGATAACTGGGGCGGCGGATACCTGGTGATTGGCGTCCGGGAACAGGATGGCCGTCCGCAGTTTCCCCTGCAGGGCGTTCCAGCTGAGAAGATAGACGGGTACCTGAAGGATATGCTGAATAAATGCAGGCGAATCCAGCCGGAGTATATGCCCATTGTGGAAGTAGTAGATTACGAAGGGAAGAAATTTATTGTTGTGTGGGCACCTGGCGGCAATGCACGCCCATATTCCTCTCCGAAGACAATGGCAAAGGACAGTAAAGAGAGGGTTTACTATATCCGCAAAATGTCCAGCACCATCGTTCCCTCCGAGACTGAGAAGCGGGATCTTTATAATTTAGCCAACAACATCCCCTTTGATGACCGGGTGAACCATGAGGCGGAACTGACGGATCTGAACATCACCTTGATTCAGAGTTATCTGAAAGAAATCGGCAGTTCCCTATACCGGGAATCCAAAAGTATGGAATTTGTGGACCTGTGCCGGAGCATGAACATCGTCAGCACTTTGCCGGAATATGTGAAACCGAAAAATGTGGGTTTGATGTTCTTCAGTCTGGAGCCGGAGCGTTTCTTTCCCTATGCTCAGATTGATGTTGTAGAATTCCCGGATGATACCGGTGACAGTATCCGGGAAAAGACCTTCAAAGGCCCTCTACACCAGCAGCTGCGGGAAGCGTTGCTTTATATAAAGAACAGTATCCTGCAGGAGCAGGTTATCAAAGTGGATGGAGTCGCGGAAGCAAGGCGCTTTTTCAATTATCCCTATGCAGCAGTAGAAGAGGCCTTGTCCAATGCCGTCTATCATAAGGCTATGACGAGCGCGAGCCTATCGAGGTTCGGGTGGAGCCGGATCGGATCATCATCGTCAGCCATCCTGGTGCGGACCGGTCGATCAGCGCAGAGGGCCTGCGGGAATTCAAGGCCTACAGCCGCCGGTACCGTAACCGCCGTATTGGTGAATTTTTAAAGGAAATGCACCTGACAGAAGGACGGAATACCGGATTCCGGAAAATCCGCAATGCTCTGCACAACAATGGATCTCCGGAACCGCTGTTTGAGACTGATGAGGAACGCACCTATTTCTCCACGACACTTTATATTCATCCGGACTTTGAAAAATCTAAGATGATTGCTCATGATGGTAATGATGGTAATCGTGATGGTAATGATGGGTTGACTGAAATTGAGACTGCCGTATTCAATGAAATCAAAAATTCCCCTAAACTATCTGCGCAGCGCATAGCTGACAGAATCGGTGTGTCAAAGCCCACAGTAGAAAGGGCACAGAAAAAGCTGAAAGAAAAAGGTTTTATTCAACGCCAGGGTTCTACGCGGGGTAGTTGGATTCTATTGAAGTAAAGGAGGCGGTCAAATGGCAAGGCAATATAAGCTGGCCAGAAAGATGAAAGGGATCGCCCTGACTGCAGCGGCCAAAGAATTGGGCGTTACGCAACCCACACTCAGCGGATGGGAAAGCGAACGGAAGACACCTTCCATCGGAGGGTTGATTCGTATGGCAAAGTTTTACGGGGTAACAACGGATTTCCTGCTGGGGCTGACTGCTGACAATGATCCGCGCCCAGACTGGCTGCGTCCGATAGCTCCTGATATTCTTCCAGTCCTTCATGAGACGCCAGTCTATGTGTTGGAAAAGGGATGGGCCTTTGTGGATGCAGTAGAAAAGCAGCTGCGCTTTGCTGATGGCAGTCTATTACCTGTTACGGATGTAAAGAATGTATTTCTTCTGCCACCGGCATATACGCTTACCAATCCCCCAGACAGGCCGCCCTTGGGGAAAAATGAGGTTGTCTCGTTGGATGAGGTCTGGGTGGAACCGATTTCTTCGGATACCTATCTTAGGGAGCAGTTGCGGGGCTGGTATCAGGTTAGAACACACTATGTGGAGAATAAAGTTGGACAGCGGTTCTATCTGGACTTCTATGGTGCCAAATGGCTGGCATTTTCAGAAGAAGCGAGCGATTAGCCAGCAGAAAACCTTTGGCGATGAAAAGTACAGATGCACTCTTGATTTTTGTTTGCAAAACCAGTATACTAAATGTGTAAGTATCAGCATTGCCAATGAGCAGTGACAGTTTTCAGGTTACACAGCGTCTGAGAGAGTTTTCTTTCAGGCGCTTTTTTTGTTTTCATGTCTTCTGCTTCTGTTATAGAAGCACAGGATTGAAAAGATGGGAGTACAGTCTCCTATTCATAAAAATACTTGGCTTTTTGCCACAAGAGCACGTAGGGAACGATGGTTCTTTACGTGCTTTTTTTATATAGATTGGAGCCTTCAGGCTCCCCCAACCTTTGTATCGGGGAGCCTTTCGGCACACCCGTTTTATATAGATATTCTCATAGAAAGGCGGGTGTCACTATGGATACACTCAAAGAAATATGCAGGAAGTCAGGTGACTATTTGATCGCGCTGATTCCTTATTTGGCACATGTCATTGCAGAAAGTGAAATCACGGATGAAATTCGCACCCTGCGTTGGGATAGTCTTTGTAGACTGCATGGGCAGCTTAGAAGATATGAAAAACGCAATTATGATTCCACTCTGCTCTCATCTCTGGCTGCAAAGAAAGCCGAACAGATTGTGCAGGCACGCACAAAAAAGGAAATGGAGCAAATCTTTAACCCTCATGCCCCATATTTTGATGGGGTAAAGTTTATCCCCGATGCCTACTTAGTACCGGAGGAGGAACTGATTTGCTGGTGTGAAGCGTCTTTGCGGGCTCCGCTCAACGAATATGGCATGCGCAGATACATTGAGATGTTTGGCCAGGTTTTCCCGGAAAAAAGCCGGGAACTGGAACTATAGGAGGTCGCCATGACGAAATACCAAGTAGTAAAAGCTGCCGAATTAGATGCTGAAAAGCTCACGTTTGAAGACCTGCGCTGCCATTTCAGAACGGGCCGGAGCTATGTTATATCCGGAACGGGCCGTGACAGGAAAACAGGATACCGCACTGGTATTCAGACAGATGTTGGAGATATTGAGGTTTCGGAATGGAAGATGCTGATGAAAGATTTGATTCGGCGTTCAGATGAAGAATTTCTCTACAAGCTGTTATTCCAATGGGTATCTCAGACTACTCCCTGGCTTCATACGAAGCAGGAGTATGAACTGCAAGCGCTGGAGCTGCATGCTATGAGGATTTTTGAAAATCCTGATTGGGCAGACTACGATGCGTTCAGAGGCTATTGCCGTTCCTTGCAGACAGGAGGTGATCTGAATGAATGAGATTACCGTTGTTGTGGAAGATGGAATGGTAATTGAGATTTTGAGCAGTGTGGAGAACAGCGTATCGGTAGAAGTACTGGATTTGGATACAACCGATATAGAGATAAAAAGTCTGCTGCTTGATCAACTCGCAGCCGAGCGGAAAAGAAAGCGTCCAATATATTTTTCAAATGATTATTAAGGAGGTCACGCATGATTGCGAATTACAACCAAACAGCTCTGGAGCGTATGCAGGAACTGATCGAGCAGCTCCACAAGGCGGATATTGCCTACTATCGGGATGATGCCCCCATGATGTCAGACCGGGAATATGATCTTTTGATGGACGAGCTGAAGGACATCGAAAAGAAAACCAGTCTGGTGCTATCCGGATCACCTACACAAAAAGTTTCTGGAGAAATCTTGGAGGAGCTGACGCCGGTACGTCACACCAAACCCATGCTGTCAGCAGACAAGACCAAGTCTGTGGAAGATCTGATCCGATTTGCGTCAAAGCAAAAGGTGCTGCTCAGCTGGAAGATGGACGGGCTTACTTTGGTTCTGCGCTATGAAAACGGCGAACTGAAGCAGGCAATCACCCGCGGAAGGGAAGGGATCATCGGCGAAGATGTGACCCACACGGTTCGCACATTCCTGAATGTTCCCCTCTCCATACCGATTCGGGAATCCTTTGAGGTTCGCGGTGAAGGCGTCATCTCATGGAAAAACTTTGAGAAGGTCAATCTCAGTCTGGGTGGAGACTATACCCACCCCAGAAATTTGGCGGCCGGAAGCGTCCGGAAACTGGATGCCAGTGAAGCCAAAAAGAGGATGCTGGAATTTTGGGCTTTTGAGCTGGTCAGCGACCAGTTGGAACCCGACAGCAAATTGGCACAGCAGCAATTCCTGCAGGCCAATGGCTTTTCTGTCGTTCCTTTTGTATTCCTGAACGCTATGCGAGATGAGGATACGATTCGGGATGCCATTGAAGGTTTTGACCCGAAAGGCTTCGCTTATCCGGTGGACGGCCTTATCATGGAGTATGACGATATTACCTATGGAAAGAGCTTGGGTGCTACAGGCCATCACGAAAACCGGCTTATTGCTCTGAAGTGGAACGACGAACTTTATGAAACCCGGTTCCGAGGCCTGGAACTGGCAACGACCAGAACTGGTATGGTAAGCATTACCGGCCTGTTCGATCCCGTCTCCATTGACGGCTCTACCGTCAGCCGAGCCTACCTGCACAATCTGGATATTCTGGATGCGTTTCAGTTTGGCGTAGGCGACAAGATCAAGGTCTATAAGGCGAACATGATTATCCCCCAGATTGCTGAGAACGAAACCATGAGCAACACCTATCAGCTGCCAATGTGCTGCCCCTGCTGCGGAGAACCGTTGACAGTCAGAAAAACAACAGGTGGTACCCGACAGCTCTTTTGTGAAAATCCCTATTGTACTGCGAAGCTGGTTCAGAAATTCACCCATTTTTGTGAGAAAACCCGCATGAACATTGAAGGGCTTTCAGCGACTACGCTGGAGAAATTCATTGGCCACGGCTGGATCCACAATTTTGGCGACCTGTATGACTTGGCGCAGCACCACGATGAAATTGTACAGACAGAGGGCTTTGGGGAAAAATCCTACCTGCGGTTGCAGGCTTCTATTGAAAAGAGCCGTCATTGTACCCTGGCCAAATTTATTGCCGGTCTGGGCATCCCTATGGTAGGCAGACACGCCGGCCGGGATTTGGACCGGTATTTTCATGGTTCCTGGGAGGCCTTTGAGAAGGCAATTCAGGAAGGCTTTGATTTCACGCAGCTGCCCGATTTTGGACAGACCATGCACAGTAACATTTACTCCTGGTATGCGGACGAAGAGGAAGCAAAGCTTTGGCGTCCGTTGCTGGAGAAAGTATCATTTATCAAGGAGGATTCTACTATGATGAACAACACAAACAATCCCTTTGCAGGAAAAACGGTCGTTGCCACAGGTAAGCTGGAAGGTTACACACGGGATGGCATTCAAATGAAGCTGCTCTCGCTCGGCGCCAAACCGGCATCTTCTGTGAGCAAAAACACGGATTATCTGATTGTCGGTGAGAAAGCCGGAAGCAAGCTGGCAAAAGCGCAGCAGCTCGGGGTTAAGACATTGACAGAACAGGAATTTGAAGACATGCTGACTGAATAACAGCAGCACAACAGTGGCGGGGCCGTTGATACGGCTCCGCTTTTTCTTAATTTGCAGGAGGATACACATGAGACGCAAAAAAATCGGAGTCATGGACTTTCACGGAAGCGTGGATATAACAGACCCATGCTATGACAGGGATACCTGGTGCCGGATGAATGATGTAAAGATCAAGGAAGGCGATTATACCTGCGTGGTCTGGTATCACACCGATAAAGGCAACTATGATGGGAAACCGTATTGCTACAAGCAGGTTGGCATCATTGGGATTTATCTAAATGGGGTGATCCCGGTTCAAAAAGCTATGAAAGAAATCGGGAGTATTGGCGTGGATGCCGGGCTTGCCGGGTTCTTTCATGACAAGCCTGATTATGATGACGATGCCTGGCAGGAATTTTGCGACAAGATTCGCAATGGTGACGTCTGGATGACGGAAGATGGATTTTACAGTTCTTCCGGTTATGGTGATGGTTGTTATGGCGTATATGCAGCGGTACAGAACGAAGAAATCGTTGCTTTAGAAATCAGGTTTTTGTAAAACGAAAGGAGTTTCACATGGAAAATAAAAAGACGTTGGAAATCAAGGGTACGCCTCTGTACCCGGTGACAGTTGGTATGCCGGCTATCGTTTCGGAGCAGGAAGGTGTACGAAGAACAAGCAAGGTACTGAGCGTGAAAGAAATCTCCCAGACGGAGATTTTCTTTGAGACGCTGAATACCAACTATTTGCTGCATCTGGTAGCCAAGGAGGCGGCAGTATGAGCAGCGAAATTTTTTACAGCAGGGCCTTCATACGGATAGACGAGAAATTTATTCCCATATGCAACCATGGTTCCTCCAATTGTTTTGATTTCAATCCCATTACGAGACGTGAAATTCCGGAGAAACACTGGAGTGTCCTGAATTACCCCTATCCCGGGCGCTTTGTTTTCAGTAAAGAGGAAATAAAGCATCTTTCCGAGGTTTATGAGGACATCAATGTAAGCAATCGGGGCGGCACGAAGAAAAGCCGCTACACTTCATTTGAACCGGGTGAGTTCGGGAAATGGATCCTTGGGGGGATGCGGAACGCTCATACTGTTGAGGAATACACAGCCTACGGAAATACCGTGATCATCATGGACTATGGCAATAACTATCGGCCTCATCCTGTCAGGACAACAGAAGAGTTGCTGGCTACGCTGGAAGAAATGAAAGGCAAAAGCATCGATGTTTCATTTCTGGATGAGCGTCAGGTGCATCGGCCACCATTGCGAAAAAGGGGTACCCCCTTTAACTTCGACATACTGGACCGATATTATGTCCTTTTCCACAAAAATGGGTATTTTGTAAAACGGAGTTCCAGAAGGTTTTGGTGCGCTAAAGGTTTTTCTGGTATACCGACGAACGCAAAAAAGTTCAGAAGTGAGCAGGCCGCCCAGAAATATCTGGAGCAGAACGAATCATTCTTCAGAGGCCATACCTTTGAAATAAGATGTGTAGAGAAAGGAGCTTCATGACATGAGAGAAAGTAAAAGTGCCCGCTTCTGCCGCTTGGCGGAAGCACGAGTCAACAAGATTATCAAGATGATCCGATTGCTTGGCAACTGCTCAGGAAAAGCGGTCTACCAGTATGATTCGGAACAGGTCGAGGAGATTTTCGCAGCAATTCAGTTTGAATTGGATGCGGCACGCCGGAGATTCTATACAGAAAAACGCAGGTTTTCGTTATCGAAGACCTGCGATCTGCATCAGGATATACTGGCCAATCCCCATATTTCTCTGACATTGCCGGATAATAGCGTCCTGACGGCGGTGGCCTTTCAGCAGGATGACTACCCCGGCATCAATATTTACCTTGAGCAGGAGGAGATCCCTCAACTCGCCTGCTTTGTAGAGTATAATCCGGAACGCAGCCCCTGCCATATGGTCTGCATCGGGGCATACCAGTCTAATGACGATGAAACAACCTATTATGAGCCCTATGAGGCAGAAAGGGAAACACATGAATGAAGGAAACAATAAAGGAAATTATTGTTACACCCTCCGGCTTTCCTGGGTGGAAGTAGCGGAACTGCTTTCTGATTATGTGAGCAAGATCCTGGAGCATAAAGTATATGGTACCGCAGGCTATGAAGACCATGATTATTGGGAGTTCTGTTCCAAAGAAAAGCATTTTACGATTGATGAAATCCTCCGTCTTATCCAGCATGTCAAAGGAGACGATGAGATGTATCGAGAGTCAATTCCATTGGAAGGGAGTAGTTCAGCTTCCCTTGGATTGTGTCTCTCCCGCGCCTTGCTGGGGCGGACGTTGGACATGATCTGGGACCACGAGAGCATAAATACTTCTGCCTTGTGGCTCGTTGACGTGCAGGAATGCCGCCGCATCCTTTATCAAAGGTTTGGTAGAGATAGGGTCGGATATGATTTTTTCTGGATGATCTGAAGAGTAAGGACGAAGCGGTTACATATCTCCATGAAAACAGCCCAACACATTCTGGACTGATGGATTTTTGCGAGGATTACCGGGAACGGTATCACAATGAGCTTTGCTGGAACTATCCCATTTCCGACGGAAAGCATCTTGGCACCTTTTTTCTCCTTGTAAAAGAGGGCGTGTTGAGCCTGCCCTATGACGATGCGGATAAAGTAGATTATGAACTGCTTTGTCTGGATGATGCGAGGCTTTGTGATAAAGAATCCCTGTCAGTTTTTATAGATGACTGGGAAAGCTTTGAACGGGATCTTCGTACTGCTATGTATAATATGCTGGATTTTTATCGCCGAGAGGAGGAACACAATGAAGAAAACAATTGACTGGGTCATCCATCTGGTGGCCAATAGGACTTGCAGTGTGTGTGGGAAAGAAGAAAATGGATTTCTTCCGTATACCTGCAATGCACATACTCATGGTATGGAGCGGTACGGGCATTTGGATTTTCAGGTAGTCCTGTTTCTACCACCCAATGAAATCGCACGCATTCTCAACCCTATGGGGCTGCGTGTCCAGAATGGAGAACGTTTCCGGCTGGAGACTATGTTTCCGGTATCTATGAGGACTGCCCAATACGGCTGGACGCATTTGAGGAAACTGGGAGAACTGTGCTGCGTGTGGTCATTCCGGACAAGTATGGTGTATTCCCAGAGGATGAAAACTGTATGGAAACATATAAGCTGCAGCAACTGCCTACAGATGCTCTGTATAGGGAAGGCGGTGAGCAGTCGTGAAAACGAGAATCTATCAGATCATTCCAGAGTTGGACATCCATCACATAAAGTTCATGGGCTTCGCGGACATGCGCCAGCATTATGGCGGCATTGTACCAGCTGAGATTTACGGCTGCGTATACGATGGAACTCTGCAGACACAAGATCTCGAAGAGATTTTCAAACTTTTTAACACTGAGCGGCCAACTGGTATCTGCACAAAGTACCAGAATGAGTTTGACGGTGAACCGGATATTCCGATTACCGAGGACATTCAGGTTAAATTTCTGCCATTTCGGTATACATGGGATTAAACAAACTGAGTTTCAGGTCATTTTGACACAAAAAGAGGCGTCGGTGATCCGGCGCCTCTGGCTATTTGGAGGTAAAACAATATGAATGACAGTGTAATCAATGCCGTACCAGTGGAGACCTCAGATCGTCTTCCTTTCAAATGCACCAGGTGCAGCGCTTGCTGCCGACACGTGCGGCAAAGCGTACCGCTTGAGTGCCTGGACATATTCCGGATGACAAAATTCTTCTGTGAAAGGGATCCATCTATCAAAAGTACAGACGATTTTTTAGCTCGTTATGCGGAACCAGCCTTGCTGGATGAGTGCGGTTTCTTTGTCTTTATGCTTAAAGTTCAAGGGCAAGATGACGCTTGTGTTTTTCTTCAGGGAAACAAGTGCTTGGTACAGGATGTAAAACCGAGAACTTGTCGGCTCTATCCTTTTGTTGCGAGTCCGGCGGAGAACGGAGGGTTTGAATATCTGGTGAGTAGAGAACATCCCCATCATTTTAACGGACCTCAGATTTTGGTCAAACGCTGGGTGAACCACTTTTTCTTTGCGGAGGAAAAGGAAGCTCTCTGCATGGACTACCAGACGGTGCCCGGGATTGCCAGATGGATGCGTCGTGTCCCAGAAGAATATAAAAAACGGGCTGTCTCGCTGTTTTTATGGTATCGGTACTCTGCGTATGACTTGGAACGCCCCTTTTTAGAGCAGTTTCAGATCAATATAGAAAAGCTGCAGATGGCTCTTCAGGCATTGGCAACAGAAAAATAAACATATCAGTCGCAAGACAAAATCAGGAGGAAACTGAGCAAAGACCTCCTCTCAATTCAAAGGAGAGATAAATTTATGGATGACAGACTAAAATACTTTGCGGACAATTTAGACAAGTTGACAATTGGAGTGGACGATCCGTTTCAATTCCACTGCGATCAGTGCGGTAAGTGCTGCATTCATCGGGATGATATTCTTTTAAATCCAAGAGACCTCTACAAGATGGCAAAGTTTCTGAAATTAACGATGGAAGGAATAGTAGCACGCTATTGCGAGGTATATATTGGAGATTCGTCACGATTTCCAGTGGTGCGGATAAAACCGCGGGGATCAGTTCACCGCTGCCCGTTTCTGAGCGATAGGAAGTGTTCCATTCATCCGGCAAAACCTATTGTCTGCGCCATGTTTCCTATTGGGAGATATGTCCGCACAGATCAGCCGTTAAAGAATGGAAAGCTCAAAACAGAATACCTTTTCCAGAAACCGCTTTGTGGCGATCAGTCCGAAACTCATACCGTTAGAGAGTGGTTCGGCGGCTTCGGGATTCCACTGGAGGATACATTTTTTCAGGATTGGCAGAGTGTCCTTACTGAAATAAGCCTCAAGATACATAAAATAGAACCGTCGAGTACAGAAAAAGAAATGAATCTCATCTGGGACTTGATTTATGGTGTGTTGTATCTCAACTATGACATGGAAAAGGAATTTGAATCACAATTCCAGGATAATTCCAGAAAGCTGATGGAGGTGATCCGGAAACTGCCGGGTCAAGAGGTGAACAAGCATGTATGAAGAAAGAAATCAGTATCAGATTACACGCAAGGATGCCAGGGGCTGCTTTGTAGAAAGCCTGAGTGATGCCTTCCCCATTGGGAAGGCGCACTTCGCATTTGCCACCTATGATATTAGTCGCCCGGCTGGTCAGCGTCAGACGAACAACATCCATATTTACATTGATTTGGATGAGATTCTGGAACTGTGCCGAAAACTGGAGTGCGGTGAATTGAGGTATCTGCTGCAGACCAAAAAGAAGAACAACGACAAAACACCGTTGTATCAGTGTTTAGGCGGAACCTCTGCGGAAAAATTGGCAAAAGCGGGAAGACCCCGGAAAGACGGAAAAAGCCTGTCCAGAACGGCTCAGCTTCTCGCGGGAAGTAAATCCGATTTTCTGTTTATTGCCGACAGTGGTCCTGGAGAGACAAACGAAAAGGGACTTATTGTTCCCAAGTTTGGCAATCATCCAGAAAACCATGTTGCCATCAGTATGACCTTTGAAGCTTTTAGTGAGTTTCTGCTGATGACGCGCATCCATTATCAGGCATGGCTGACTGTAACTTATGCCTCAAAAGCACTGAAACCAGAACAAACTATGCCAAATATATCTGCTTTCGAATCCAACCATATGGAATCGGAAGAACCGGCAAAGGCCATGTTCTGAAAGTAAATAAAACGGGCTGCTCTCTATTGCAGGGAGCAGCCCATTTTTTAACGCTCCAATACGATTCTATATTTGAGGAGTATCTTTCCGCTTCAGATATCATTCTGAATAATCCCCAGTGATAAGTTAGATAACTTATTTAAAGTTTACAATCTGTTCAGAAGCGTTTTTTCTATTTCGGAAATAAAAGCTGTTTGATCATTTAATTCCCTGTACCATTCTATATTCTCTCGGACCCATGCCATAGGCATTTTTAAATAGCTTTGCAAAATGCCCTGAATTGTGATAGCCAACCTTTGCGGCAATCGTAGCAATCCCATAATCAGAGTTTTTCAACAGGAATAACGCCTGATTCAGTCGCATTTCTTTCAGATATTCATAGGGAGTAGTGCCGTAATACTTCCGAAAGGCAAGCTGATACCGGGCAGGGCTCATTCCAGCGATCTGCGCCAATTCTTCCCCGGATGGATAGGCGGACAAGTCTTTTTTCATATATGTGACCGTCTTTTTCAAGCCCCGAATATCTTTATAGTCCAACTTAACAGAAATATGATTTTCCTTTTTTTCCATCCCTTTAATCACGAGTGACAGTAATTCCAGCACCTTGCTTTCCAGATACAAGCGCAGCGTTTGTCCTACTGCCTGACAATCCCTGATCTGCTGAAAAACAAAGTTAAGCTCTGGCAGATTGGGATTTTTCAACAGGTATTCCTTTGCCACTTTTGATTGTTCATAATCCTTTCCATAATGCACCCGAAAATAGGTATCGAAATACTTTCGTGTCAAAATGATTTTTGTAAATCTTACCGGCTTCCCTTTTTCACAGTAGACATAAGTAGTTTTTTGGCTATTTACATAGCAATAAATCCCCTTGCCTATGGGCTGTGTTTTCCGTCCCCCGATTTTGAAAGAACTGCTATCTGTTTCAAACTGGCTGATTTCCATATATTCTTCGGAAATGGTTGCGATTTTTTCAAAGGTTTCCTTTGGCGTGTAGTCTGCAATCAGAATCATAAGCAGATCATTCTCAAAGCGTATCAACTGAAATGAGCCGCTTCCATACTCGGAAAGCATACGATAATAGATCGAATCCTCCCCCGATAATTCCTGTACTTTTGCAAAGTGCATATTTTCTGGAAGCTGTAATAAGTAGTCTGCAATCGAAAGAGCCATTTTCTTATTCCTCCCTACATTTTCTCAAAAAAAGGTCACAATCCAATTTTTATCAGTCACGATTTTATAAAAAATCAAGCTACAAATCTCTTAAAAACGGCGGAAATACGACGTTTTATGCCATTTTCAAAAATGAAACTCCAAAATAGCATAGCTGTTGATTTTTCCATTCTAACCTGTAAAATGAATTGTGTCAAGGTTAGCGATTTCTAACCTCAAAAAAAGAGAAAGGAGGTTCGTTTCTTATGGAACAAAAACGAACCGGATTATCCTATGTTTTCACCCTTGCGAGAGGGGAACGTGGAAAGCTGGGCGTGGGAATGTTGTTGGCTGTTCTTTGCTCGGCCTTATCGCTGATTCCTTATCTGGTGGTGTATCAGATATTGCTTCTGATTATCCAAAATGAGGTGACGTTTGGCGCTATGGCTATGTGGGCCTGCATTGGAATTGCGGCAGCCATCGGGCAAGCCATCCTCATGTCTTTTGCTGGTATCTGCTCCCATGTGGCAGCGTTCAATACCATGCACAAAATCAAAGTAAAGGTGCTGGAACATATATCCAGATTCAACCTGGGCTTTTTTCAGGAACGTTCTCCCGGACAGATCAAGACAACGCTTTTTGACGATGTGGACAGAGTAGAACAATTTTTAGCGCACAGTACATTGGAACTGGCACAGGCGATTGTCGTTCCGCTTATGATGTTTATTTTCATGCTGCGGCTGCACTGGGTTATGGCCCTTGTTATGCTGATTCCTATGATTTTGGGAATTGTTGTTCCGATGATGATGGTTAAGAATTACCCGGATATGTCGGCGGAACTTGCGGAAGATACGGAAAAACTCAATGCTTCTGCCAATGAATTTATCACGGCCATGCCAGTCATCAAAATGTACCACTTGACAGCGGAGAAATTCGAGCAGTATCGGAACGCGCTTCACCTTTATACGACCTGTTGGAAAAAGATGTGCGTGTCCTCCTGCAATCCTCTGTCGATTGCCCTTGTAGTATTAGATTCCGCCATTCTCTTTACGTTGCCCTTTGGCGGCTGGCTATACTTAAAAGGCTCTCTGCCAGTAGCTTCTTACCTGTTGTTTATTTTGCTTACCATGTGCTTTTTCACTTCGTTCCTAAATCTGGTTACGATTGTTATGCAGTCGATGGAGCTTGGCAGCGGTTTGGACAATATCAAAAAGATTATGGATATGGACGAAATGAAAAGCGGAAGCAAGACCCTGAAAAAAGACGGCTGCTATGGAATTGATTTTGAGGATGTAACTTTCAATTACACCGGCGGAGGAAAAGACGCGCTCACTTCTGTAAACCTGCACTTGGAGCCGGGAACGGTCAACGCCTTTGTCGGCCCGTCCGGGGCTGGAAAGACAACGGCGGTTCAGCTTCTTGGGCGCTATTGGGACACCACAGGCGGAACCATCAAAGTAGGTGGAGTACCAATTACCGACCTAAAAACGGAAAATCTGATGGATTTGACAGCTTTCGTCTTTCAGGATGTTTTTCTTCTGGAAGATACATTACTGGAAAATATCCGTATGGGAACCAATGCCAGCGAAGAAGAAGTACGGCAAGCAGCAAGGGCAGCACAGATTGACGATTTCATTATGGGCCTGCCGAAAGGCTATCAGACGCGGATTGGCGACGAGGGTGTAAAACTCTCTGGCGGCCAGCAGCAGCGGATTTCGATTGCAAGAGCAATTTTGAAAGACGCTCCTATCGTCGTTTTCGACGAGGCGACTTCCTACTCTGACATTGAGAATGAACATAAAATCCAGCTTGCCCTGCAAAATCTTCTGAAAGGAAAAACCACAATTATGATCGCCCACCGGCTCCATACCATCCGGGACGCGGATAAAATTGTTGTTTTTCAGGACGGTACTGTGGCCGAGCAGGGAACCCATCAGGAGTTGGTGAAAAAAGGCGGCGTATATGGCCGGATGTGGGAAATTTATACACAGGCCACTATCGGAAAGGAGGCGGTTTAAATGCTGCGTACCATTAGGAAGCTGCTTGGAGCAAAAAGCAAACAGATTAAGTTTCCGATTGCCTTAATGGGCGCGGACGCTGTTCTTAGTATCGTTTTATATGTTGTTCTCTATATGACAGTCATCAGCTTTTAAGCAACACGCTTACGGCAGGTAAAATTGTTACCTACACGGCGATTTGCTTTATCAGTGTGATTGCCCGGTTGGTAATCTATCGGAGCGCCTATTATCTGTGCTTCGCAAGAGGCGCAGAAATGTGCGGGGAAATGCGGCTTGACCTTGCCAATCATTATCGCTCATTAAGTCTTGGCTATTTCAACCAGAACAGCAGCGGCTATCTTCTTGGAACACTGACAAAGGATTTAACCAATTTTGAACTTGTGATTACACATACACTCCCGTCCATTGTAAAGACCGTAGTAATGGCGGCTCTGGTGCTGATCGGAACATTCTTTATTAACTGGAAACTGGCACTTGCCGAATGTGTTGTGCTTCTAATTGCTATGCCGGTTCTCTCTTGGGGCAACCGTCTTGTGGAAAAATACGGGACACAGAAAAGGAATCTCACCGCAAAAATGATTTCGATTGTCTTAGAGTATGTCAAAGGGATGAAAGTTTTTAAATCCCATAACATGACAAGCTCCCACTTTTCCAGAATGACAGATACGCTGGACGCAATTCGCAAGACAAATGTAAAAGCAGAGGTAAAAATGGCGGCTCCCACCAGTATGTATTCGATTGTAGCCAATTTCCTGCTTCCTCTTGTTCTGTTGGTTGGCAGCTATCTGTTTCTTGGAGGTACGATTGCCCCCGATCAGCTTGTGGCTTTTATGCTGATGAGCCTTGCGCTGTCTGCTCTGCTGATTGCTTTTGAACACTCTTATAATCTGTTGAAAGACCTGAACTTGGCGGCACACAATCTGGAACAGGCGTATGACACGAAGCCGCTTTCTTACAAGGAAGAAGATGTAAAGCTGTCGCATTTTGATATTGCCTTTGAACACGTCGATTTTTCCTATAATAAGCAGGCTGATGTTTTGACGGATATTAGCTTTTTTGCAAAGGAAAATAGCGTTACCGCCCTGATCGGGCCGTCTGGCTCCGGGAAATCCACAGTTGCAAATCTGATTGCCCGGTTTTGGGATGTGTCAAAAGGAACTATCCGCATTGGCGGCAAGGATATAAAAGATTTAAACCCGGACGGGCTTCTGCACTATATCAGCGAGGTGTTTCAGGAAAATACGCTTCTGTCGGACACGATTTATAATAATATCAAGGCTGGCCGGGAGAACGCGACAGAGGAAGAAATCATAGAGGCAGCAAAGGCGGCCCACTGTCACGAGTTTATCGAAAATTTGCCACAGGGGTATCGAACCCGGCTTTCCGAGGGCGGCAATACGCTTTCCGGCGGTGAAAAACAAAGAATTGCTATCGCAAGGGCCATTCTAAAAAAATGCGCCTATTCTACTTTTGGATGAATCAACGGCTTCCCTCGACGCGGATAACGAGGCAAAAATCAATCAGGCGTTAGACCGCTTGATGAAAGGAAAAACGGTATTTGTAATCGCCCACCGGCTGAATACCATTCAAAATGCAGACCAGATTATTTTGTTAAATCAGGGACGCATTGAAGAAATGGGAACCCATGCGGAGCTGCTTGCGAAAAAGGGCCATTACTATGAAATGGTTCAGGAGCAGGAAAAAGCAAAGAAATGGATTGTAAAGGGGGCATAAAGAAAGGCCGGTAAAGGAGGGGATACCGATGGGACTGCTTGACCTATTACTGGTTGCTGTTGGGTTATCAATGGACGCTTTCGCTGTTTCGGTCTGTAAAGGCTTGAGTACTAAAAAGCACCCGGCAAAAGCAGGGCTTATCGCAGGAGTATATTTTGGCGGATTCCAGGCGCTTATGCCTACACTCGGATATATCTGCGGCGGAACAATTCGCCAGTATATTGAGGCGGTTTCTAAATATGTCGCACTGCTTCTTTTGTGCATAATCGGTATCAACATGATTCGTGAAAATCTAAAAGGTGAATGTAAAGGAACAAGCGGAGAATTAGGCTTTACCGTTATGATTCCGGCTGCGATTGCTACAAGTATTGACGCTTTCGCAGTCGGCATAACGCTGGCGGCCTTAAATGTAAAAATTCTTCCCTCGGCAGCACTGATAGGAACCACGACATTCTTAATTGCGTTTGTTGGCGTATGGATTGGACATTTTTTCGGAGATCGGTTAGGAAACCGGGCCGGAATATTAGGCGGTGTGATTTTAGTTTTAATCGGGGTACGGATTTTTATTATGGGTTAATAGTTTGCTGAGGGAAAGGAGATATTGTGCTGATTCAATTATTAGATTACCTACAAAGTGGAAAAACATATAGCAGTAAGGAGTTAGCAGACTTTTTGCACAAGGATATCGATAGTGTGCAAGTAGAACTTGAGTATTTGGAACACCAAGGCTATATACGAAAAGTAATCACGCCTGCAAACTGTAAGGAACAATATAATTCCAATCAGTCTCCTATATCTACAGGTGGTTGGGAAGTTATAAAACGAAAATAAGGAGGCGTTAATAAAACTTTATGAGTTTGGAGAGAATTATTTAGAAACAATCCTCTCCAAAAAGAAAAAGGAATGGTATACAAACTCGATGTGGCCCGGAGGTAGCTGAGCAGGAGGCGTGACGGATGAAACACGCCATCAGTAACAAGGCTTTTCATAAATTAACTATAATTATTGAAAACATGATTTTAAAGGAGGATATGACATGAGGCTTAATTGTTCAACAGATTATGCAATTCGTGTTCTGATATACTTGGCTAAAGAAGCAAGTGTTGTGTCCTCTGCTAAACTAAGTGGAAAGGTTGGGGTGTCTCCTCGATATTTACTTCAAATCGGGGCGAAATTACGAAATGCAGAGTTGATAACAACAACTTATGGATCAAGTGGAGGTTTTTCTATCAAACGCCCAGCGGATGAAATCAGCCTGTACGATATTATTACAGCCATGGAGGGCGGGATTGCTTACCAGATTTCGCAAAAACATAAAGGGAGCAAGGACATCAAGCCGTTGGATGAAATATATAAATATTATGGACGATGCGTTGATTCACTTTCTTAAAGGCATCACCATAGCAGAGCTTTTACCACAATCTGAGGAAACAGAAATTTAGCTTTGTACAAAATAGAATAGGCCTTGTAGATCAATAAAGTCTGCAAGGCCTATTCTATTTTGTAAGACTTCTTCTCTGTCTCTTTTTACTTTACCAGCTTCCAGCCGGCGGCTTCTCTGCGGGTGGTGAGAAAATCACGGTACAGGCCGGGGCGGTCTGCTAATTCTGAATGGGTGCCCTTTTGTACGATCTGCCCACTGTCCAACACCAGAATTTGGTCGGCGTTCCGCACGGTTTTCAGCCGGTGGGCAATCATAATAATCGTTTTATCCTGCATTAGAGCTTCCATGGCCTCCTGAAGCTTATCTTCGTTCTCTGGATCCACGTTTGCGGTCGCCTCGTCGAAGATGATAATGGGCGCATCCTTGAGGATAGCCCGTGCAATAGAAATCCGTTGCTTTTCGCCTCCGGACAAAGTGGCCCCGCCTTCGCCGATTACAGTATTGTATCCAGCAGGAAGGGAACGGATAAACTCATCACAGCAGGCTTTTTTCGCCGCTTCTACCACTTCCTCATGGGTGGCTTCCGGCCGGCCAAACTTGATGTTGTTCTCGATGGTGTCGGCAAAGAGGTATACCTTTTGGAAAACCATACTTATCTGGTCCATCAGAGATTCCAGGGTGTAGTCCTTCACATCGGTGTCACCAATGTGTATGGAGCCATGATCCACATCCCAGAATCGGGCAATCAGGCTGCACAAAGTCGTCTTGCCGGAGCCGCTTGGGCCGACAATCGCCGTTGTGGTCTTGTCGGGGAGCGTGATGGAAATATCTTTTAGGATGGGTTTGGCGTCATAGGAGAAATCCACATGTTCAAAAGTAATGTCATGCTTTTGGGGGACAGTTGTTTTCCCATGTTCATCCATTTCTGAAATGCTGTCCACTTGATTGGCATGGTCAATGGAGCTTCCCACAAGGCGCAAGGCGGACACGCCGCTTCCGGCCGATTGGATCTGGGAAAAAACCAGGAAAGAGACCACCACTGCCATCAGGGCATTGGCCAGAGACATAGTGTTATTCAGGCAAAAGAGCACTGCCGCCACAAGAATGAGAATGCTGAAGAGATGGAGAACCATTTCCTGTGCCATAGTATATGGGGTAAAGAGTTTTTCAATGGCCAGATTGTTGTCGCGGCTGCCTTCCATTGCCTGTCGTACCCGCTTGTCACCTTTACCGGTGAGGTTGAAGGACTTGATAACGCTCATGCCCTGAAGCTGTTCCAGTACCGCTTCTACCAGCTTTGCTTCTGCCTTCTGCCGCTTTGGGGCAATACGGGCGGAGCGTTTTTCCATAGCGGAGAGTATCAGCAGATAGAAAACCATTCCCAGAAAGGCCAAAAGTCCAATGCGCCAATCCCATGCCAGTATGAACAGGAGCATCACCAATGAATTGATCAGTCCGCCCAGAATACCGACCAATACCATAGGGCCGGTGCTTTCCACCTCGTCCAGTACAGTAGTCGTGATCCCTGTCAGTTCCCCAAGGCTTTTGTCGTTAAAATATCCCATGGGGATTCGTTTCAGCTTGTCACCGATGGTAATCCGCTTATTTGCCACCATGAAATAACCGGCGTGGGTCTGTTCAAGCTGCGTAAAGCGGTTGACAATAGCTCGCCCTAGAATGCTGACTACCAGCAGTCCCAGCGCCTGCCATGCGGGTGCGGTAGATGAGGAACCGTCTACCAGCGCTAGGACAATCACATAGATGGCTGCAATTTGAAACATGTGGAAGATGGCAAAGAAAAAGCCGCCAACCATAGACTTGCGGATATTCCTTTGTTCTTCTCCCGCAAAACGCCAGATTTTTTTCAGTACTTCAATCATGCCACGTCACCATCCTTTGCGCCGATGTGGGCCTTCCACATCTCTTGATATAGTTCGCTGTGTTCTAAAAGCTCCTGATGCGTACCGCTGCCGTTAATCCGTCCGTCCGCAATGACGAAGATTTGATCGGCATCGGTGATGGTAGAAAGCCTGTGGGCAATGACAATGACCGTCTTGCCCTCTACCAGCCGGGCAACTGCCTGCTGAATAACCGCCTCGTTCTCCGGATCGATGTAGGCGGTCGCTTCGTCGAGAATGACAACCGGCGCATTTTTCAGCATGGCTCTGGCAATGGCGATTCGCTGCCGTTCTCCTCCGGAAAGATGGGTGCCGCCTCCGCCCACCACCGTCTCATAACCATTTTCCAGGCTGCGGATAAATCCGTCGCAGCCGGCGGCTTTGGCTACAGCCTCCACCTCAGCGTCGCTTGCACTGGGATTGCCCATGCGGATATTTTCACGCACGTTCTCGTTAAACAGGTAGTTCTCCTGGGAAACAAAGGCTACCTGATCATAAAGCTGCGGCAGAGGGATTTCTTTCAGGTCATGTCCGCCCAGAGTGATGGAACCCTGTTTTACGTCCCAGAAGCCGCCGATCAGTTTGGCAATGGTGGATTTACCAGAACCGCTTGGTCCTACAAAGGCGGTCATTGTGCCCGCCGGTATGGAGAGGGATATATCGTGCAGAATTTCCTTGTCTTTGTGGTAACCGAAGGATACATGATTGACCTGGATATCTGAAGAGGACAGCTTGACAGGCGTTGTACCGTGATACTGTTCTTCACCGCCGAGAATGGAATCTACGCTTCCTACGATAGTCCCTACCTTGGCTAAGCTGTCTACAAAATCCATGGCGGCCAACAGTGGACCGGCGATTCCCAGTGAAAGAATAATAGTAGTGATAAAGGTTTCCACAGAGAGACTTCCGCCTTGATACAGGAGCCAGCCTACCGGCAGGATGGTAATCATGGTGGTGGCGCCAGTGCACGGGAAATCGAGATGGGCATCTGGCAGCTCTTCATCCAGTGATAGAAGTATGAGGCGTTGGCCTTGATCCGGTCAGAAAACTTAGCGTAGGAATTTTTGCCTTGGTTGAGGCCTTGATAACTTCAATACCGCCGATATACTCCACGATTGTGGAGTTCATGGCCTGTGTCACCTTGACGGACCCCTCATACTGTTTGCCATAGTTTTTCATAACCGCCATCATAAAAACCATACCTACCGGGATAGAGACGAGGGATAACAGCGCCATCCGCCAATCCAGCACGAACAGATAAATCAAAATGCTGACAGGGCCTAAAATATTGGCTGTCATCTCCGGCAACAGGTGGGCCAAAGGCCGTTCCATACTCTCCACCTGGTCCACGATGATTTGCTTCATCTGACCGCTGGAGGTGTCCATAACGGCGCCCAGGGGCATTTTTGGCAGTTTTTCGAGAATCCTTTCCCGTATGCTTTTCAGAATGGAAAAGGTCGTCTTGTGGGACATGGACAGGGCCAGCGAGTAGAGGATGGCCCGTAGCAGGAAGCCGACTAAGGCCAGCCCGCACCACAGGATATAAAATTGCATCTCTGCGTTCCCGCTAAGAAGGCCGATGATGATCTGGGCCGCTGCAAAATAGGGCAACAGCCCGCACAGTACGCCTACGGCAGCGGAAAAGATAGCTTTGATAAGGCCGCCGTGGTAGTTTTTCCCCAGTTCCCACAGACGTAACATGGGGCTTTGTTTTTGCATAGTGATTCCTCCTTTTTAGTTAGTTATCGCAAACTTATCGTTGTATAAAAAGGCCGCCTGCGGATCCGAACAGAAAACGGCCTGATTACCGGATTAAAACTCTGTGGCATTGAAAATGGTGGAGAACCCCTGCATGTGATAGCGGTTTAGCAGGCGTACATACTTGACCGCCGATGTTTTATCCATATTGTGGCGCACCACCTCAAACATACCATTGAAATAGGCGGTGACTACGATGTGGACAAATTCTTCCGTCACCAGACCGGATTTCACGCTCTCGCAGCCGATAACCTCCATATATTTATAGGTATAGTCCACCTCGATTTCCACTAGATCCTCTACAAAGCGGGAAAACTGTGTACCCTCCGCGCAGTCCAAAAGCAACCGGAATGCATCAAAGTGGGCATAGATATAGTCCAGCATCTCCATTTGGTGCAAGGAGGTGTATTGACCCATTTCAGCACGCTGGACTTCTTTTTCAAAAGAATGGAACGCCTCCTGAATTTCCAGAAACATCTGCTTGAGACCCTTTGCCGCCGGTTCCACAATGGCGCAAAAAAGCCCCTCTTTATCCCCAAAGCGGGTGTAGATGGAACCAGTGCTGGTATTTGCCTCCTGGGCAATCGTGCGAAGAGAAGCATCTTTGTAGCCCTTTTCCAAAAATTCTTTTTTGGCGCACTCCAGCACTGCCTCGTAGACGCCTTCAATCTGCTTTGCCATTTTTTCACCATCCTTTTTAATTCAAAACAGTGTTTCAAAACGATGTTTTAATTGTAAATCTAAAATTCTTATTTGTCAAGGGAAGACTACAAAGTAAAGACCAAACATGAAGTTGTTTTTTCATAAAGATAATTAAGTAAAATTGGAATACTTCATTTTGTTGACCGATTAAATATTTTCAGGAAAATGATTACTTGACATTATTATGCAAAAATTGATGATTATTCAGAGCCTCTCGGCGAACTGAAAACAAAATGCCTATAAAATGGCAAGGTTCGCGCCGATGAATTGAAAATCCGGCTGTGCTATAATGATAATGTCCCTCTTTGGATCATAGGACATGGCTTGAATGCCGTAGTATGTCCAAAGGAGGATTTAAAATGAAATATTGCCCTTACTGCGGTACCAAACTTGTAAATGGTGCCGCTTCTTTCTGTACGGAATGCGGAAAGAATCTGCAAGAACCTGTTGAAAAAGTTGTACCACAGAAAGAAAAGAAAACTCCTCAAACTGATGAGAAAAAGCTGGGGACAAAGAAAAAGCAAACTGTAAAAATGAAAAAAGGCTTTGGAAAGAAGCCCGATAATACGCTGCCCCCAAAAGAAACACAAGAGGATTTTGGATACGATGGATATTACGATGACATCGTTCCCTCGGATATAGATCGGGAACGAGAAGGGATTGACAAGGAGTTGGTGAAGCGGATTGCCGTCATTGCCGGTGCAGTTCTGATAATTATCAGCTTGTGTATAGCCGCACTGTACTTACTTTAATTGTTGCAAATAGCCCCTCCCTGCGGTGTAATATAAGTAAAGATAAAAAAACGAGGTGAAACGGATGAAATATATATCGAAAGGCATCGTGGTGGAGGGATCAACGGAACATATCCTGCGTCTGACGCGCTGTGGCTATGATTTTCAGTTGACAGGAGAACAAACTGTCCTGTGGCTGAACGGCCGTTTCGGATTTGCCGAAGCAGAAGACGGGAATCCCATTTTGATAAAAGCTGCTATGCAACTGCGGCATCAGGAACTCATCGAAACTGTGGAGGATGAAACTGCTGGTGAATACAGAGCGCTAACCCGCTGTGTCATCATACCTGCCAAGCCGAAAGGTATATGTACGCCTCTGCCTCAGAAGGAGAAGCACCTTCTTAAATGGATCTGCGAGGCAGGTTTGCGGCTTTCTATGGCAGAGCTGGTATTCATCGTAGAGCATGGGATGATGCCGGAGAGCCGCTGGCTTAGTGAAGAGAACCGGCAGGCATTGACAGAGGCCATTTATACGCAGGAAACAATTTTTGATAATATTCTGGAGGCACAGATGGAGCATGCCAGTAAAAGAGACACCGTTGTGGAGTTGGTAATGGCGCTGCTGAAGAAAAAGCGCATTTTGCTTTTGTGAGGTGTATGATGAAAGAAAAGTTTCAAAAGCTGCCACCGGCGCTCCAAAAGCAGATTCTGATTCGGTTTGGGGCCAGCGTACTCAGCCTTCTGTTGCTGATCGTTGTGGCACTGCTATATCGGGATCTATACCTGTGCATATCCTTTTTGCTATTTGGGGCTGTTTTTGGAGTTGCCGGGGGACTTCTGCTTTTTCGGTCTTTTGCCGGAAGATATGTTTTGGTTGAAGGAGTCTGCCAGCAGATTGAACAGACGGCCATCCGAAAGAAAACAAAAAGCATATATTTTACAACGGAGCCATACGTCGTCAAAGTACGGCTTCGCCACAGGTTAAAGGAAATCGCCGTTGGTGACCATATCGCTGTTTTTGTATCAGATAATATGCCGGTCTATCAAGAAAATGGATGTCAGATTCTAAATGGCTACATTGCCATAGAAATCAAGAAAGGAAGCGGAATCCATGACTAATGCGGAGAGCATACAGGCTTTAATGAGGGAAATATGCGTTTTGATTGAAGGCAACATTAGGCCCGATGGAGAATGCCAATTTGATTCTGTTAAGGTCAAACTGGCGCTGGAGCTGGTAAAATACGAAATTCAAAAGAGTATCCAGGAAAACTGCAAAGCGGATTGACTATTACATGGGGCGATGCTATAATAAAAAACGTAAGTATCAGGGATTTTCCAAAGAGGATTCCAAAGTATCTGCGTTTTCAAAGTGTCAGTTAGCACAATTGTGTTGACTGGCACTTTTTTGTTTTCTGGTTTCTGCTCCATAAGGAGTTGAAATAAATTAAAATGTAGCAGGCAGCCCCTGCAAGAAAGGAGTATTTCTATGTTAAAAGTCTTTGCAACAGATGTCGTCATTTCAAAAGGATATGACGGCGCACCAGCACTGAAGTTCTCTGAAAAGGGAGACAGCGTCCGGTTCCGTATTGGCAAGAAGGTGTATGACACTCGTGCCAATAATAATTACCGTTGGGTCAATCTGGCGGTCAAGGCATTCGGTACTGTCTGCGAGCGCATTAAAAAGATGCAGCTTAAAGAGAGCTCCTATGTCAACATCGTCGGCCGGTTGGACGAGGATGTGTGGGAAGATCCCACTACACATGAAAAGAGAAGCGCCATGGTGGTTATTCTTGATGAGATCGAGTACTGCTTTTCCGGAGGAAACAAACAGAAGGAAGCAGGAGAAACGGCCTCTGGCCAGCAGGCGGCAGCCAACCCGGCACCAGGAACAAGTGCAACTCCCATAGCAGAGCCTTCTGGAGATGGTAACTTCACTGGCTATGAGCCTTTCGGTGGGGTTAATTCGTTCTTCGACGAATAACCATTCAGGAAGGTGGTAAACAAATTTGAATCAGGCGCATAAATGACGCACATGAGTACCTATGGAACACTCGTGTGCGTTTTTTTATGCCCGAAAGGAAGGAAAGCCATGAAAGATAGGGATTTCAAAAGGCGAATTGCCTACGAAGTTCTGGTCATTTTGGGAGTTCTGGCTCTGCTATTGTTTGTATGCAGGCTTTGGCCCATCTTACTTTTAGTAATCCTTGGAATTTTTGTGGCGGCAATTCGGCTTTTGTTTCTCTCTCAGACAAAAGTAGAGGTGATTCAGCCTATGCCCCCACCAGCACCCAAGGATCCAACAGAAAAGGATGTACAGAACATGGCCTACAGTGTTATCCAGAGGAAAATCACAGAACTGGTAACAGGAGCTTATCCCCAGGCACGATGGGTATGGCAGTCTTCTCACGCCAAGGATCAGATTCTTGCGGGGGAAGACACCAAAATTCTCCTCAACCGTGCAGGAGGATACCGGGAAGCGGTCATCCATGTTCAAAACCTCAGAGTTGTTGGCCTGACATATGTACAGGCAGAAGATGCTGACAGGCTGGCACCCCCTCCTGTGGAACCAGAAAATTCCCCTGTGGAGATGGAAAAACCATGCGAGGAACCAGAGGAGCCGTCAGAACCCCCAGCGCCTAATTATGGACTTCTTGCTTTTGAATGGGTGGAAACCCATGCAGTAGAACTCAACGAGCGCTGCAACGAGTACATCGCACAAAAACAGGATTTCCTGCTACTTACACCTTCGGAACTTCCTGAGCGGGACAGCTGGCCGGATATTTGTCAGGAGCTTTCTCGGAACGGGATGGAAAACTGCGAGTGTACAGAAGAAGGAATCCAAATCAATCTTACGCAGGGATCCTGCAGAAAGGAATGAAATCATATGAGCGTATCTATTTCAAATTTATTTAACTACTCGCGCACTCTCCCCCCGCCTTTCGACACGCTTCCAAATAAAAAGGTTAAGGTGGCGTCAAAGTATGCGGACAAAACGGAATCTACGCTTTGTGGTTCTGTCATCAAAGCCGTTCATGCTTTCTGTCATTGTTCAAATGGCACATCGGAAGGCGCTGTAGGTATGGTGGATGAGAATAAGTGCGTAGCAGAGTATAAATCCTCCATGGGGCCGGATGCGTACCATCTGGTGGTGTTTGACATTTCCAGTGGAGCCCTCTTGGCCAGCGTTTACGATAAAAATACGGAGGTCATGGAACAGTATACAGCACATTCCAGTGCCCGTGACGGTGCCGCATTGTTTTTTGCAATGATGCCGGCTTTGCTGTCAGATGATGAATTTGGTGAGAATCTGGATATCTATAGGAAACAGATGGATTCCGGATACCCAGATATGAAGGATGCTACTAATGCAATGGCTATTCTCTGCGACAATGCCTACCGGCGCATCAAAGACGATACCTGCCCGGCGCATGTTTCTGTCAATGTGGACAAGTCTGGCAATCTGATGAGGGTATCGCAGGCACAGCTGGATTCCGGCGTGTTCACCCCAACTTCAGTAGTAGCTGGTGAATTCACTATTTTTGCCAGCACTGGTCCCGCTGTGATCCATAAGGCTACAGAAGAAATCCCGCATACAGATTTTGTTGGGAAGTATCCTTTGAATGCGGCCAGGAAGCTGACAGCCCTGGAACTGTCGCTGGTGCCGAAGCTTCCGGAATGGTACATCATACCATCGGAAGTAGTGGACATCTGCCGACATGCACAGGCCACCACCGGCCGTTCCATGCAGATGAGAAATTTTCTGCTTCGAGGTCCAGCCGGAACCGGAAAGACCATGGGAGCGAAAGCAATCGCTGCAGGATTAGGGCTTCCATATATGAAGTATACCTGCTCTGCTGGAACAGAAATTTTTGATTTTGTCGGCATGGTATTCCCTGAAACAGATTCTATCTCCACTGGCAATGTGCAGCTGGATAAAGAGCGTGAACTGCTCAAATCCATGGGCGGTATCAACTATGCCAATGTGGCTAAACTGATGAATCTACCGGATTTAGAGGATATGGACTATGATCCAGCTGGTGTCTATCAGGCTCTTACTGGAGTGGAAAATGCTGCGGCAACCTCACAGGACTGTATGGGAATTGTGCTGGACAAGGTAACTGACAAGGTTCGCGCGCTAAGTACACGCACTGAACAGGCAAACACGTCCGGGCAGACCTATACCTATGTGGAGACGGATTTTATTAAGGCGTTGAAGAACGGTTATGTGATTGAGGTGCAGGAACCTTCAACAATCATGCAGCCAGGCGTACTGGTAGGGCTCAATTCCCTTCTGGAACAGGAAGGTTCTATCACGCTGCCAACAGGTGAAATCATTCAGCGCCATCCAGATGCCGTTGTAGTCGTTACGACCAATGTGAGCTACGAAGGCTGCCGGAACATGAATCAGTCTGTGGTGGATCGTATGAGTTTGGTTAAAGATATCGAACTTCCATCGCCAGAGGTCATGGTACAGCGAGCTATGGCAGTTACTGGTGCAACGGACGAATATCAGGTGTCCCAGATGGTTCGGGTAGTCAATGACATGGCAGATTACTGCAGAAAAAACAGTATCACTGATGGGGCCTGCGGTATGCGAAGCCTCATTGATTGGGTCATCAGCACGGAAATTTCCGGAGATCCCTATACTTCCGCAATGTATACAGTCATCAGTAAAGCGACGGCAGATGAGGAAGATCGAGAGGCTTTAATCAGTACCGTACTGGAACCCATCTTCGCACCGAAACGCCGTAAGGCGGTATAACACAAATGGAAGGAGGTCTACTCTTTGGCAAGAGTGAATCATAAAAAAGTCAAACAGCTCCTCAGTGAGAAGCGCAGTAAGATTACTGACCGGCAGTTTTTTACATCCCGGATTTTGGCACTGCACTTTGAGGATATGGCAATGGCACAGACGCGGCGGTATAAGTATAACCGCCGCATCCATGTCAATCTCTCCTGGAAACCAAAGAACTCACAGATTGCCTGCACGAACAACCTTTCTGTATTTATCAATGCAGGGCACAAAATGGTGACGAAAAACCGGTCTCGTGAGAACAGGTATGAAATCGTATCCGGATTATTTACTCATGAGCTGGGACATTGCCTATTCACCGATTTTTTGTCCGCTCAGACCTATGATAATTTTCTACAGAGGTATAAATGGTACCCCAATGATCCCAACCTGATGCTGACTGCGGATATTCGCAGGGAACAGGAACTTTGGGATTATGTGAAGGCAGACAGCCGGAATCTTGAGATGCTGCGGCTTTTATCTCAACATATCTCCAATATATTGGAAGACGGATACGTAGAAAGCCGAATGCTGGCCCAGTTTCCCGGAAAACTCAGGTATAACTTAGAGGCACTGCGCGATCAGCAGTGGACGGATATGCCCACCGTCACGCAGCTCATAGAAGCTGAGGATGACGACGGACACATCTTTGAGAGCATTTTGCAGATTATGCTTTCTTACGTCAAGTATGGAGAAATCAAATACGGCGAGGAGCCTCTCAGTGATGAAAGAATTCAGACAATCTTTCATTTACTTCCGGAATTGGACAGTGCCATCACCAATCCATCTGGAAAGGCGCGATGGAATGTTGTCAATCTGGTTCTGATTCGGTGCTGGGAATACATCCAGGATTACATCGAACTCTGTAAAAAGAAACAGGAAGAGGCCGAAGCCTCCGGTGCAAGCTCTGCCATGGCAGAAACTCTCTCAGAACGAATGCAGGCTATGGCAGGCAGTTCCAGTAACGGAGAAGGAACAAGTACGCCTGTAGCAGACGCTACCACCTCTTGCCCGGCTCCAAATGCTGAAAAGCGTGCGCAGACAGCGGCCGATGCCAAACAAAATGAGTCTGGTGAAAATGAAACTGAGGAAGGGGCTGCCGCCCAGACTAGCTCTGAGGAGGAGAAATCTGAAACAAGTGCCAGCACCAGTGCTGGTGCACCTTCCAACAGTGCCGAACCGCTGGCATCCGATGACGGTACGATCCATGCAGGGAAACAGGAAGTTTCGTCTGAGGAAAAGGGCCGAATCCCCTATCAGCATACGGAACGAGTGTCCGAACCTATGGGCGGAACGGTTGAGCGCAATGACAACTATGAAAGAGAGCACTATAATGGTGCTGCTTCTGATGTTGAACGGTTATTAGAGAAGATGGCAGAACGCGCCGCCTGCGTACAACTGGAAAATGAGCGCCTTCGGGAACTTAACGATGTGGCACAGGGTATCTCATATGGGGATATTCATGCTGGTGTATCCGTTTGCGTCAATAGAATCGCAGATGTGGATGAAGAACTGGTAGACCAATACAATGCCATGTCAGGACCATTACTGGCGATTTCCCGGCAACTCCAGAAAAGCCTGGTACAGCAGCTCAAAGATAAGCAGCGAGGCGGAAAGCAGACTGGCCTGATGATGGGCCGGCGGTTGGATGCCCATGCCCTTTGCCGGAATGACGGGAAGGTTTTTTACAAAAATGCCCTACCCAATGAGGTTCCGGAGATGGCGGTAGCACTTTTGCTGGATGAGTCAGGCTCTATGTGTTCCTGTGACCGCTGCACCTATGCAAGGGCTTCGGCGATCATTCTGTATGATTTCTGCCGCAGTTTGCGCATACCGGTGATGGTTTATGGGCACTCCACGGGCTGTAGAGACGTTGAGCTATATTCCTATGCTGAGTTCGAGTCCATTGACCAGAATGACAAGTATCGTATGGTGGACATTGCAGCCCGGTCAAGCAACCGGGATGGCGCCGCGCTTCGGTTTGTAGCAGAGCAGTTATCCAAACGTCCGGAGGAAATCAAAATCCTGATTTTGGTGTCAGATGGTCAGCCGGCAGCCTATGGCTATGGCGGCAGTGCCGCTGAGGAAGACCTTAGAGGTATCCAGCAGGAATACCGGCGGAAAGGTATTCTGTTCATCGCCGCAGCCATCGGGGACGATAAGCAGAACATTGAACGAATTTACGGGGATTCCTTTATGGATATTACCGATCTGAATCAGTTGCCTGTGAAGCTGACCGCTGTGGTCAAGCGGCATATCCGGGCATAAAGAAACGGCGGAGATGGAATTTTCATCTCCGCCTCCATTTTGAAAGGAGAATAGATATGATTCTTAGAACACCTGGAGACGAGTTTCAATACAATGGGATTTTATATAAATTGGAGAGCCGATCATCGGCACGGAACAAAGTGAGTATGAGGGTTTGATTGGAAGCATCGTGGCAATCACTGATGGTGAAGATAAGCGAACAGAAAATTCTACCCCGGATTTCTATTGTTGCTTTGACCCGCCAGTTCTTCCTTATGATATTAAACAGTTGGAAGAAATCTTTTCTGACCTGTACGATTTTCCGAAAACTCTGGAAGACATTATATTGGATTATGTGATTATGGCGCCGGAGATGGTTATTCCTGTTCAGTATGCAAGAGAACAGAGATACAGGCTGCCGCTTTATACCTATCGGAAGATTGGGCGATCAATGGTGAGAATGGCCATAAAGAATACTTCTTTTCCGATGAAAAAGACGCAAAAAATGAGTTTACAGAAAAGCTGAACCATGAAGCGGACAGCGGCTGTGTGTCAAACTGGGATGATCTGCCTCAGTTCTGCGTGGATTCCGGGAGTTCTTTTTATGAATGCTGGTTAGATGGAGAATACATAGAGAACCATTATAAAATCTCCATCAAGCTGGAGACGCTGATGATGTCACCCGGAGGATTCGGAAGACTGGGACATGCCTACCAAAATGAGACGTTCCAAAAGGATTTTCTGGACCAAGTAGCACAATCCGAGGAAATGAGTCATCTTACAGACGCACAATACCATCAATTGATTTCTGATTCGACAATAGCGGAGCGGATTCACAAAGCACTTGACAGAAACGATACTTACAGGGAATGCTATTGGGCAACTATCCATGAGATCATAAAAGAAATTGCCAGACAATATACCGCAGAAGAAAAGGGGGCAATGAACGATGAGTTATGAATCATGGCATACATATGGATACGGTATCTGTGTTTCAGATATCGAAGCTGAAAAGCCCGATGTGAAAAGGCTACAGTCTTTGCTTTCTCTTGCTCCCAAGTTGAATAAACGGATAGAGCAATGGCTGGCGGAGGCTGACCTTTCTTCCCCGGAATATGAAGACTATATGGAATTTGACCAGGATTACATGCTGGGTTTGGCGTATCTGCTCAAGGAAGTGATACTGGAGGCAGAGGCGGTTGAATTTACAGCCTGCGACGATTTTTACGGACATACTTTCCTTGTTTATGAACCTCGATATCCCTGGCAGACAGGAGAAAAAGAGAGGTCGATGCAGGAAAGCGATATCCGGAACATTTTCCAAAAATATTTATCTGTTTTGACAGACAAACCGATGGAAATAGCTTATCAAGCTGTCGAAAACGGTGGATAAAAGGAGGTACTTTACATGGCATTAAATCTTTCTTCTTGCCGTCCTCTGACCAGTATCGTCTCCTATCCCGAACGTGGAGAAGGCGGCAACAATAAATACCGGGGAAATTGCTCCCCAAAACTGATCGAAGATCTCATAGGCTTCTTTAAGCCGGAGGAAATCTGCGACTACATGTGCGGCAGCGGTACCACAGCTTTCGCCGCCAGCAAAATGGGAATCGGCAGCCATTGCTATGATCTGCATAGTGGGTTTGACCTGCTGAACAGTGATATTCCTGAGCGACCGTCCTTTGTCTTCTGGCACCCGCCGTATTGGAACATCATCCAGTATTCAGATAAAATGTATAGCGCAAAAGATGTACGCGCTAAATACGGCTTTGATCCGCGTCCACTGGATTTATCACGGATTCCGGATTGGGACACTTTTGTGTCCGCTATGAACTACGCCATGATGAAGCAATTTTGCGCTCTCGAAAAAGGGGGCCGCATGGCCGTACTGGTAGGTGATATCAAGAAAAAAGGCAAGCTCTACAGCATGCTTTTTGAACTCACCAAGCCTGGAACACTGGAAAACGTCATCATTAAAGCACAGCACAACTGTTTTTCGGACAATACCCAGTATACAGGACGGTTTATCCCCATTCTGCATGAATATCTCCTCATTGTCAGGAAAGATGCTTCTTCGCTTTATCCCATTATGATGTCACAGAAGAAAGAGATTGATATTCGGGATATGCCAGGAGCCACATGGCGGGATGTTGTAGCGGCTGTTCTGGAGTCCTGTCCGGAGGCGGTTCCTCTTTCCTATCTATATGAAAAGATTGAACCCTACAGTAAAGCGCAAAAGAACAAATGGTGGAAAGAAAAAATCCGCCAGACCCTACAGTGCAATCCAAAATATTTTAATCATGACGGACGGGGACTTTGGAGCCTGTACCGTAAAATTGCATAGAGGAGAAATATAATGAAAGTGACACGGATTTATTACAATGATGATGATATTTTGGTTACGGGGCATCTGATTGAGCGAATCTTTAGAAGACCTGTGTTTTACCCTTTTGATGGAAAATGCGGCTTTAGCTATCAGTATGTGACACGCAAAGATTGTCTGGTGGAATTTACTGGGAGGTCTTACCGGGAATTCTACAAGAAAACGTATCCGGCAGGCACAAAAATTAAGATGATTGCAATGCGAAACAAACTATACCCGCTTCCCGAAGGCACTAAAGGCGTTGTTGAACTTGTGGATGATCATGCAGTTATCCACTGTGTATTCGAAGGAGGTCGGCGTATCGGGGTTATCCCAGGGTATGATGTTTTCATCAAGGTAACGGACGGAACTATGTCATAGTATTATATAAGGTGGGGATGTCGCTTCGGCGGCATCCCTTTTTTATAACAATTTGGATTTTGGGCATACTATATTTCAAAGCTTTATTTACATTTGAACTTCAACACTGTATAATATGAAGTGCAAATGTAAATGAAGCTTGGGAGGTGTGGCCAGTGGATAAAATTTGGGAGAGCATTAAAAGCATTGCAGAAGATAACAACGGATTTTTAAAAACAGGGCAAATTGAAGAAATGGGAATTAGCAGACCTGTACTGAGAAAATATGTGGATGAAGGAAAATTGGAGCAAGTGAGAAAGGGCCTTTATATCCTTTCAGAAGGACTTGCAGATGAATACGCACTACTTCAGGCACAGAGCGCCAAGGCCGTTTTTTCTTATGGCACGGCTCTTTTTTTGTGGGAGTTGTCGGATCGGACGCCGCATTTTCTGGATATTACTCTTCCGCACGGGACCAACATCAGCAGACTAAAACGCGATAATCCGAACCTTCGCTGCCACTATGTACAGCCACATATCTATGACATAGGGATAACAGAAACTAACTCCCCGCAGGGCGGCACGGTGAAACTATATGATAGAGAGCGGTGTATCTGTGATTTGATCCGTGACCGGGCGCAGGTGGAATTGCAGCTTTATACCCAGGCAATCAAAGACTACTTTAAATCTGGGGCGAATAACCGGCGGTTGCTCAAATATAGCAAGGCGTTTGGAATAGAGGATAAAGTAAGGATGTATATGGAGGTATTGTGATGAAAACACCGGAGCAATTAAAAGGAATAATCCGCAGTATGGCAGAAAAGAAAAATCTACGTGCGCAGGAAGTGCTGCAGATGTTCCTGTTTGAGCGTATTATAGACCGGCTGGCTGGGTCTGATTATCAGAAAAATTTCATTCTGAAAGGCGGTCTATTGATTTCATCTATGCTTGGAATCAGTGAACGCACGACTATGGATATGGATACTACTGTTCGGGGAATCCAGATGGATGAAGCGGAAATTACTGAGGTTGTCAAAAAAATTCTCTCTATAGATGTAGGAGACGGTATATCTTTTGAATTTCAGAAAATCGAACCGATCCGGGAAGAGGATGAATATCATAATTTCCGGGTACACCTGCACGCTCAGTATGGGAAGATCAACAGCCCTATGAAAATTGACATTACAACTGGAGATGTGATTACGCCATCCGCAGTCCAGTATGAATTTCCTCTGTTGTTTGAGGACAGGTCGGTATCCGTTATGGCATATACGCTGGAAACTGTATTAGCGGAAAAATATGAGACCATTTTGCGTAGGAATATCGGAACGACCAGGGCAAGAGATTTTTATGACCTGCATAGCTTTATCTTGGACGCAAGGATACGGTTCGTATGGAAATTTTCCGAAGAGCGGTTTTACATACTGCGGAAAAGAGAGGCTCACTGGACGATGTTCGTGACTGGAAAGAAATTCTAAAAGACATCCGGGAAGAACCGGTAATGTATCTTCTCTGGGACCGCTATATCGCAGACAATCCTTATATTGGAGGTCTTGAATTTCATGAGGTTCTGGACACAGTGGATGAGATTGCCGCATTGCTTGATTTGTAATTTTGGATAGAAGGATAGAGTCGATCACAATTCTGATCGGCTCTTTTTTACGCACAGAAAGGGGGTGATTTTTATGGAGTGGTTATTTTTTGGTATCGGCGTCCTGTTAGGGATGGTGCTGGGTGTAGTAATTATGTGTATGCTACAGATTAACCGGACATGTCGCTTTGAAGATGTGTATGGGCAGTAATAAGCTTTCCAGTCTGCAATAACGCGGTGTTCCTTTCTTTTTCCGGCAGATTGACTATTGTGATAGGTTCTGATATAATATTTACATCAGTATCAAGTTTAGCATCAGGCTGGACATAGTTGAACAGAGTTTATCACAGTGCCGTTTGCATTTTGCAGATGGCACTTTTTTTTGTTTCCGGCCAACATTTAATATTCGGGCATAAGCCAGCACTCCTTCGGGGTTGCTGGCTTTTGTTATATCAGCGGAAAACCGCAAAAAAAGAAAGGAGCATTTATTATGCAAAAAACATGCGAAGACAGCTACTCGACAACCTTCTGTTCCTTCGAGGATATGCAGAAGTACCATGAGGATTTGACGTTAGGAAGCCAGTGGCTCAGATACAAAATCAATGAATTGCACATTGAGCCGCTGGATCGGACGTCATCGCTTTATGGAACCCCCTCTTCTTTTGCCCCAAGGGTCAGCGCAGAAGCGGTAGAGGACACGGCTCAAAATTTGGGCCTCGCTATGCGGATAGGCACTGACTACTATCCTATCCGCACAACTGCCTATAAAAGCTTGCTGGCCAGGGCTAAGATCAGTGGCACTGTGCTGCCAAAGCTCAGCAGGGAAAAACTTGCCAGAATACTTAACGACTGTCTGAGTATTTATTCCTCTGAAGCACTGCTTCTCATTCGGAATGAGAAGGTGTCTGCAGCTCATTCCGGGAACCCAGTTGATTATTCTGTACTTCCCATCGATGAGTTGTTGAAAGCACTCATGAGAGGACTGGATGACCGTTTTCCTGGAAGTAAATTCCAATCTGGCTATAGCGATCACGCATTGACCAGTGCTTCTTGGACAATGCCAGGTCAGAAAGAAAAGCTGCTGGATACCTATGAAAAGGTATTGATCGCTCAGGGTAAAACAACCATGGCCTCGAAATTGATGCCCGGTATTAGGTTTGTAACGTCCGATACCGGTGTCGCATCCGCAAAGGTCTCTGCTATGCTCATGGGAACACAGTATCCCATTCATATTGGAGGATGTGTAGCGGTTGACCATTGTAATCAGGCCAAAGTTGAGAATTTTGAAGAGGCATTTAGCAAGTTGTTTGCCCAGTTTCAGGATTCTGTAGGAAAGCTGAAAAAGCTGTTGGAGATCCCTTTGGCTTACCCTGTCAATGCCATGACCCGTGTTTGCAAGAGCTTGTCACTTCCGAAAAAAGCGGCAGTGGAAGCCATTGCGATGTATGAAATGGCCTATGGTGATGGGCCATCGACGGCTCACGATGTATTCATGGCTATGCAGGAAATTCCCTATATCATGAAGGCAGAACACACATCAGAGGACAAATTGTTGCGCCTCGAAGAGAATATGGCCCGGGCGCTCACACTGCGTTGGAGCGATTATGATCTACCAAAGGCGGTGAGTTTCTAATGAAAAAACCTATTATTCTCTGTGACTGCGCCGGTATGAGCAATGACCAATGGCTGAAATGCCGCGCCCATGGTCCTAAAGGTGATATCCCCTATACTGTGGGAGGCAGTGATGTAGCTACAATTTTCGGATTATCTCCATGGATGACACCATTGGAACTGTGGATGATTAAAAAAGGGCGGATGAAAACACCTGTCAAGTCCAATCCGGATCAATTGGAAATGGGGCATTTGCTGGAACCCATTGCGGCTTACTGGTATCAGAAGAAAACCGGTAATATCGTTTTTGACGATACGAATCTGTATCAGCATGCAGATCACCCCTACGCTCTGGCCAACATGGATCGACGGTATACCAGAAAGGTGGACGGAGAGCCTGGAATTTTGGAGTGTAAAAGCTGCACATATCATAAGGCTGGGGACTGGGCAGATGATGCCTACCCTCTGTATTATGAATTACAGCTTCGGTTCTATCTATCTTTTGAGGAAACAAAACACGGGGCATTCTCCTGCATTTGGGGGAATAATCCGGACAACGATCTTGCCATACCAGAACTGACCAGGGATCAGGCGAAGGAAGATATGATTTTTGAACGCCTGGATCAGTGGATATGGAGTTTGGAGAATGATAAACCGCCTACCATGGACGATGTAAAGCCAAAGCTGGCGCTGGAGTCGCTGGCAAGAATCTATGGAGCGAGTCAGGCGGGCCTGCCCACAGTTGAGTTTTCGCCTAAATACGAGAAACAGCTGCGGCAGATTGCGCTTTTACAGGGGAAAATCACCGACTGCAATGCAGAAATCAAAACTTACGAAAAGGAGATTGAAGCACATAGTGTGCGAATTGCCGAAATCATGAAGGAACACGAACATGGTATCCTTACGACTACCAGTGATAAGCTGCTGATTGATTTTGTGACAAAAACCAGTAAACGGCCAGATTCCAAAGCTTTGAAAGAGAAGTATCCAGCAGCCTATGCGGATGTGCTGAAGACCTCGGAAAGCCGGAAGCTGAAAGTTCATATTGAGCCGGCATAACCGCCGGAGAAAGGAGCGACCATGCCAAAAGAAATATTCACGAATGATTGGGAGGACAGCTTGCTTCTGCAGTTTTTGCGTCCGGATCCGGAAAAAGAAACAGCTTATATCTGTTCTCCACTGCGTGCAGAAGACACACACCAGTATCTGTGTAACCTGTATGCAGCTCGGGCTTATATGTTTTATGCAAAAGAGTATATGGGATATCTTAGCAGGGCTCCCCACGCCTATCTTCCTTTGCTGCTCTGCGATGACGATGCAGATGAGAGAAATTTTGCACTGCGATTCGGAATGGAACTGATGGAGAAAAGCAAGGTTGTTTTCGTCTGCGGAAATCGACTGAGCAAGGGTATGGCTGGCGAGATCGTCCAAGCTACCGCACTGCGAAAGCCCATTTATGTATTTGACGCAGACCTGCACTGTGAAGTGCAGAAAATTGTGCGCCAAAACCGTCCTCCCATGTTTTCGGCTTCTTATATCGAAGACCATCCAGTTATGGCCCACCCACGGCCACAGATGGAGATGGCTTTCAGGAAGAAACGAAATGGTGAGGACTTTTTCTTTTTACAATGAATCACGATGCTTATAGAGGCATCTAAAGAAAGGAGCGACTGCTTTGATTTGTCAGTTTAAACGCCTAATTTACCCGCGCAGCCAGCCTGTTGAAGATGGCAGCTATATGATTGCTTTATATAAGCCCTGCGAATCTATACGGGATTCTGCCGGGAATATGGTTTCGGAAGTCAAGGCGGTGGGCTATTGCCTGCCCACTGCCGATAACCTCCGCTATGATTTCAAGGGGCGTTGGAGCAGAAATGCCAAGCACGGAATCCAGTTTGAAGTAGAGAATTTTCAGGAAATCATCGCACCGACCAAAGAAGGCATTATTGCCTTTCTGATGTCGGGGCAGATCAAAGGTATTGGACCAAAGACCGCTGAAAAGATCTACGATACCTTCGGCCAGAAAACGCTGGAGGTACTGGACAACGAACCGGACAAGCTGCTGCTAATTTCTGGAATCAGTAAAAACAAGCTCATGAAAATTAAGGAGTCCTATCTGGCTTCCCGTGGTGCCCGAGATGTAGTGGCCTTTCTGGTTCCTCACGGCATTACCCCTAACCGGGCAGTAAAGCTTTATCTCAAATATGGTGACCAAACCATGGACATTGTGCGGAACCATCCTTACCAGCTCTGTGAGATGGCAGGCATAGGATTCCGTACAGCGGACAAGATTGCCATGAGTATGGGATTTAATAAGCTTTCCCCTGAACGAGTGGATGAGGGGCTGCTTTACACTTTAATAGAAGCAGAAATGAAGGGGCATCTCTGCATGGAGAAACACGCTTTTATCCGACAGGCACTGAAAATTCTTGACACAGAAGGGCTCACCGAGGAGATGGCGGCCAACAGGGCGGCCTATCTTCTTCACAAAGAGCGCCTTACTTCATACCGAAATCGAGTGTACCTCCCGACAGCGGCAAGGGCGGAACAGAGGCTGGCGGAGCGAATTTACAGGCTGCAAAATTCTTCCAAGCCACACCATTATGGGGATTTGGCAGAAGACATTCTGGAACTGGAGAAGAAACTTCGCCTTACATTAAATGAAGAACAGAAATTGGCAGTAACAACCGCCATGACTGCCCCCATTTCCATTATCACCGGCGGTCCCGGAACTGGAAAGACGCTGATTCAGCGTGCGTTTCTGGAATTGTACCGCAGCAAAAATCCATCTGGGGAAATTATGTGCTGCGCGCCTACCGGACGCGCCGCACGGAGAATGGAGGAATCCACTGGAGTATCAGCCACGACAATTCACAAGGCATTAGGCTGATTGCTGGTGAAGATGGAAATTACTGCGAACCAGAACAGCTGGAAGCAGACTTAATCCTGGTAGATGAGGTATCCATGATGGACATTTACCTGGCAGGTCATCTCCTTTATTCCATTCCTCAAGGGAGTCAACTGGTATTGATCGGCGATGTGGATCAGCTTCCGTCCGTTGGGCCGGGTGCTGTACTAAAATCGTTGATTGACTGCGGAAAAATCCCTGTCGTGAGACTGGAAAAGGTGTACCGTCAAGCCCTTGGCAGCCGTATCGCTACCAATGCCAAACTGATTCGCAGCGGAAATCTCGGTCTGGAATATGGAGAGGATTTTCAGCTGTTTGAATCTTCAGATCTGGTGGAATCGGCCAACCTGCTTGAGGAGATTTATCTTCAGGAAGCAGGACATTACGGCGTAGACAATGTGACGCTCTTAACACCCTTCCGCCAGAAAACCGATACAGGAGTCAACGCTCTCAATAGTCGGTTGCAATCCAAGGTGAATCCGCCGGAGGCAGGAAAGCCGGAACTATCCCATGGCAAGAGAATCTTCCGTCTGGGAGATAAGGTGATGCAGGTTAAGAATTTTGAGGATGTCAATAACGGCGATGTTGGCTATATTACGGGCATCAGTCGGGACGGCGATACATCTTATGTCACCGTAGACTTTGGGGATGGACGGACAATGGAATACGAAAGCGGCGATCTTGAAATGCTTGACCACGCATATGCTTCCACCGTCCACAAATCACAGGGCAGCGAATACCAGTCTGTCATTATCAATCTACAGTGTGCCCATGCTGTGATGCTTGTCCGGCCTCTGCTCTATACAGCAGTCACCCGAGCAAAGAAACGGGTGATTTTGGTAGGTGAACGGCGAGCTGTTTGCATTGCCATTAAACGTGTAGATACGGAACAGAGAGAAACCATGCTGGCAGAAAGGGTCAGCGAACTGTATGGTCACTGAAAATACCGGGGAAGATGCCTCGAAAATGAAAGGAGAACAAAACATGGCTACTTGTCTCGATGATTATCAAAGCATGAAAGATACTATGACACAGCAGTTTTCCGAAGGAAATGTTTCTTTGGAACAATCTATGACGTATCAGGAACTACTGTACCGCATTGGGGTTCTGGAGACCTGCCGGATGCTCTGCAAAACGGCTCCTATTACCGTGGAGATGAAGGCATTGATTGCCCATTATCAGTTGGTTGATGCCTATGTGCAGTGTATTGGGAAAGAGCGCAGGTTTGGAATGCCGGCGGATGACAAGGAGAAAGCCAGCCGGAAAGTAGCAGCTGAGGCGTTGGAAAAAACTGTAGCAGATTGCCGCAGACGGTTTTCCAGTTTTCAGCCTTCTGGGCAGGACCTGTATAAACGCAGCATCAGTACGATGCTGAACACAATCCTGCCGGTATGGCTCCAACTCAGGAATACATATGTGCTGATAAAAAAATAAGGAGGACATGAACATGAGTCAGAATAACTCGAATGATAAGGCCGCTATGCTGGCCAAGTTGAATAGCATCAATCAGGTGGAGGGCTTTGATCCAACCCCGTTTGCTGTAGAATATACGGATTTGAACACCGGAGAGTCTCGAAAGAGGCTCCCGGTAATGATCCAGATGGCCTGGTTCCGACTGAAATACCCGGAAGGGCGCATTGCTGTTCAGGTGACGCCAAGTAAAGATTGTTTTGTCGCAACGGCTCGTATCTATCCAAGCTATAAAGATGGTTCAGATTGTTATTTGGCAGAGGCAACTGCCTCCCGCAGTTTAGATGTATCCAAGCCGTCTGTTTCTCCAAGAGAGTGGGCACAAACAGCCGCTGTGGGGATTGCTCTGCGAAATGCCGGTTTTGGCTTGCAGTTCAATGCTGCCGGCGATGATTTTGAGGATATTGCTCCGGATGAGTTAGGTACCATGACAGACGAAGCAGCTCCCGAGACACCCCCAGGATCGGAGATGGAGTCACCAGCCTCCTCTGCCCCAGTTGCTGAAACACGCGAGCTTTCTCCGGAAGAGAAGCTGCAACAGGCAAAGAATACGCCTTGCCCCATCCAAAAATTTGGAGGCAAAACACTGGGAGAGGTATTGAAACTTGATCCCCATGCAATTAACTGGGTGGCAACCAAATTTACCGGAGATCCAGAGATTCGGGCAGCAGCAAAACTCATCTGTGAGTATGCTGTGCAACAGGTATCAGCGTGAAAAACGTATTGAGGGCGGCCAAGCCGCCCTCGGAAAGGAGGTTGTATGGAACTATTCCATATGGCGGATATTATACCGCTAATCGGGATTCCTTACCCTCCCTCTGGTCGCAGTAATTACAATATCCCCTGCCCTTGTTGTGATGATAACCCCAGAAAAAAACATTTGAATATCAATTTACAGAAAGATGTATTTCGCTGCCCTCGCTGTGGATTTTCCGGTGGAGTATTCGATCTGTATGCCTACTATGCAGGCATTTCCCGTGATTCCGTCAGAGAGGCGTTGATTGCGCGTCTGGATGTACGTGGGGATATTCCTAAACCCCAACCCATCAAGGTGGAAGAGGTTCCGGAGTGTCCTTTAGCGGATGTTGATGATCGTCACGCAACCTATAGTGCTCTGTTGAGCCGGCTATCGCTGGCAACAGATCATCGGGAAAATCTGCTTTCCAGAGGTTTAAATCTGGAGCAGATTGAGCGGCTGGGGTATAAAACCACACCGGTGGTCGGTACGGGAGTGATTGCGAAACAACTGCTGGCGGAGGGATTCTATCTATCTGGAGTGCCTGGTTTTTACCGCAAGAATGGTCAGTGGATGTTCGTGAGTGAGCAGCGAGGCATCCTGATTCCCTTTCGTGATTTGGAGGGTAGAATTCAGGGCCTACAAATCCGCAGGGACAATGTAACTAAGAGAAAATTTCGCTGGGTATCCAGCGTTGGAAAAGCAGATGGCTGCAAAGCAGAATGCTGGGTTCATATTGCCGGCGAGCTGCGTTCTACAATTATTCTCATCGAGGGGCCTATGAAGGCAGATATTGTACATGAGCTGACTGGCCAGACCGTTGTCGCTGTTGGGGGTGTAAACGCACTCTCCCACTTGGAACAAGCCCTCCTTACGTTTCGTGAGCGAGGTGTAAAAAAGGTCATGACGGCATTCGACATGGATTTCCTGAAAAATCCACATGTGAAGAATGGATATGAAGACCTGAAGGCATTGCTTACCCGGATTGGATATGAATATGGCGTGTACCTTTGGAACCCTGAATATAACGGATTGGATGACTATGTGTGGAAATATTGTCTGCAAGGCGGCAAGTCGTCACAGTAGCGGAAAAGGCGGGAACTCCCCGCCTTTTTCTTATGTGTATAAACTCGTGAAAAAAGCGCATTCTGGTTGTAAATGCGTTTTCTCAATTGTGTAATATTACAGAACAAATACAGGAGGTAATAATTATGCTGATAGCAATTGATCACGGCAATTATGCCATCAAAACACCCCATTTTTCTTTTATTTCCGGCCTTTCCGAGCATACGGTCAAACCGCCTTTGGCAGATGAGGTGCTGGAATTTGGCGGCAGCTACTGGACGCTCTCTGGTAAAAGGCTCCCATACATGAGAGATAAAACTAAAGACGAACGATTCTTTATTCTTTCCCTGTTTGCTATTGCCAGAGAGATTGAGATGCTGGGGGCCCAAACTGCATTTGAACAGATCGATTTGGCTGTGGGCCTTCCCCCAGAGCATTATGGAATGCTGCGGGAAAAATTTGCCCAATACTTCCGTCGAAGCGGCGCCATTAACTTTGTGTACAAAGAGCGCCCTTTAAGTATTGTGATTCGTCATGTGCTGGTGTATCCGCAGGCATATGCGGCAGTGATTCCGCAGAGTGGCCAGCTGCTCAAAACTTTACGGGTATTTGTGATAGACATCGGTGGGTTCACAACAGACGTGCTTTTGCTTCGTAATGGAAAACCCGATTTGCAGTTTTGCCGGAGTCTGGAGAGCGGGGTCATTACCATGAACAATGACATCATCCGGAAAATCAGTGCACAGCATGATATGAAGATTGAGGACGAGCATATCAGTGCCGTGCTGCAAGGGCGGGAAACCATTCTTCCTGAAGATGTCAAGAAAACCATCCGTGAATCTGCTCAGCTGCATGCTAAAGAAATTCTGGATCAACTTAGGGAACTTCAAGTAGATCTGCGGACCAACCCCGCTATTTTTATTGGTGGAGGAAGTTCTTTGTTCCGTCCGTTACTGGAGCAATCGTCTATGGTGGCTCAGGCCAGCTATGTAGAGGATCCGAAAGCCAATGCAATCGGATATGAGATGATGGCAAGACAACAGCTGAGCCGCATGGTATAGTTGCGGGGAGTTGGTTGAGATGAAAAAGGATGGAGCCTATCGGTTTAATCTACAGTTTAGCGCTGATACGGCAGAACAAATCCGGGCAGGTGAACTACTTGAAAAGTTAGGCAATAAAAAGAGTTCCGTCATTGTTCCAGCTCTTAATGAGTATTTGGAACGGCATCCTGAGTTGCAGACGGAAGCGCTTCGCATTCAAATTAAAGAGGCAGACGCCTTGCGCAAAGAGAAACTGGAGGATATGATACGTCAGATTGTTCGGGAACAGATTGGCGGCATGGCTGTTCCTAATGAAGAACAGTTGCAAGAAATACCAGCAGATAGCTTGGAAGAAGATGTAGCCCGGATGATTGATAATCTGGACATCTTCCAACAGTAGGAATCTGTGTATTTCCGCTTTCATATTCCAAAAATCAGAATTAACATACGAGAAAATCGTCTCTTGACGTCTTAACAAAACTTATAGTGCGAATATCAGAATTATACTTACTTCACTTGTACTGTTGGTTTTATTAAAATTATAACAGAAAGGGACGATAACAATGAACTATCAACTATTGGGGAAAAATGTTCGGAAGTACCGAATTCAGGAGGGAATGAACCAAGAGGAGCTGGCTGAAAAAGTAGGTTGTTCAAGCAGCCATATCGGCCAGATTGAGAATAATCGGGGTATCCCCAGTCTGGAGATGATTGTCAACATAGCAAATGCACTTCACACTACCGTGGATCAGTTGGTATTGGATTCTTTGGAATGCCCGGAGATTGTCTATTTGCGGGATATTGAAAAAAGAATTCAGGAATTATCAATGCCGGTAAGGATACTGGCCTGTGAGATGTTGCAGGATATGTTGGAAATCATAGAAAAGACCCGTAGCTGAGTAAGTCCTGGTTCCCCATAAAGTTTGTACGTCCTCAGCGGCAGGCCCGTGTTGACAGATTCTGATTTTTTGGAGGGTATTAAGGTATGAAGGAAAGCGAAACAATAGACTATCCCCGACAGTAAGAAATCCAGACGAATACCGATTGAGGTGTTTGTTTCAAAAAAAGAATACGGCAACAATTTGATGCAGCTACCTTTCAACAAGTAGCTGCATTTTCATATATAAATCAACAGGTTTCTTTTTGCAGGTCACATTGCGTTTGTTTGCAGTGTGGCCTTTTTTCATGCCTGCGGGAAGGAGGTGAGTCCCGTGTACATCTTCAATGTGCGTTAAATCACCTCAGTAACCCGAAACCAATTGATAAAGACGCATGCCATCTTGGCATGCCTCCCAGGCGGCTGGGATGGCATGGCTTGGAGGCATGGAATGAAATACGATTTTTTGTCCGAACGAGATGAACTGCGCGGCCGGTTCACCCGATTTATGGAGGTCTCTGTTCGCAATGCGCGGAAAGACTATTTAAGGAAAATGAGCCGTTATCCCGAAACATCGTCACTGGAAAGCGTGCCGGAAGAAATGTTGACTGTCAGGGATTCCATAGAAATACGCAGAAAGGATGCTTTCGACTTTGAGGAGGAACGGTTGGCAAAAGCATTCAGTCAGCTTCCTCTTATGCGCCAACGGATTCTTGTTCTTCTGTTCGTGGAAGAGTTGTCCCCGGCAGAAATCGCCTGCAAACTGAACTGTTCTGTGCAGCATGTGTATAACCAGCGTTCTCTGGCACTCAAGAAACTTCGCCAGCTCCTTGAGAAAGAAGGTGGTAAAGGATGACGGCCATGGAATTTCGTGAATTGCTGCATCGGGCGGTTGAAGGAGACTGTGACGCTGTGGAGCAGATACTCATCCTTTATATGCCGCTGATCAATCGGTATAGCATGATCGACGGACAGTTGGATGAGGATTGCCGACAGTACATACTTATCCGTATTACACTGAGTATCAGCAAATTCATAATCTGAAGGAAGACTGCTCCGGGAAACCGGGGCAGTTTTTTTGAAAATTTTTTGATAGAACATTAGAGATCAGATAAACGGAGCGTTCTTACTTTATGAAGGCATCCCCCTTCATGGTACCTTGACAACTGCATAGCAAAACCCGGTACATCCCCTGACCGAGGAGCGGCTATCCGTCTGTCTGGCAAACAGAACAAGAGCACTGATATATGGGTGGCTCCCATATAACGCGACGATCCGGCAGGGCCATCATGGTACTTCCGGCTTGGACGCGTCACGGCATCGGCCGGCTCGGCATCAGAATGCGGAGAGATGAAATTTCTATGGACCTGTTCGCCACAGGCGCCGGGGATTGCTTGATTCAAAGAATAGGTTGACCAAATATTGGCAAAGATATGGGTGAGGTGATTAAGATGCGAAATTACGAAAATGATCCAAGAACTTTGGATTCATTGGTTGATATCCGGGATGTGAAGGTTGATCCGGCACAGCCACCGGAAGAGCGAATACGCTCTTATGTGCAGCAAGTTAAGGACCCATATTGTTTCCGTGTTGGAGGCGTTAAGGTTCGTGTGGCCTATGCGGGAAAGGACGAAACCCTGAACGACAGTTTCTGTAACATGATTTCTACTCTATGACCAGAAAACATTTCCAGCGGAAAATTCGATAAAACGACTGGAAAAAGGAGTACATCCATGCTATACTAGGCGTGGACGAAATCAGCGAATACTCCGGTCGTTTTGTGGTGAGACCGCAAAATTCAGACAGGAGTGGCGCTAAATATGAAAGATGTAATGCAATTGTATCATGTCGCCATCTACCTCCGTTTATCGAAGGATGATGGCGACATTTCTTTTTCAGATTCGAAAAAATTAGAGAGTAACAGTATCCATAATCAACGGGAGCTGTTGATATCCTATTTGAAAAAGCACCCTGAAATGGAACTGTATGATGAGTATAAAGATGATGGTTGGACCGGTACGAATTTTGAACGGCCTGATTTCCGCCGCATGATGGAGGATGTACGCGCAGGCAAGGTGAATTGCATCCTTGTTAAAGATCTATCTCGCTTTGGAAGAGATTACATTGAATGTGGAAAGTATATTGAAAAAATATTCCCTCAGTTGGGAATTCGATTTATTGCTTTAAATGATGGATTTGATACACAGTCTTCTAGTAGTACAGACAGTATTGTAATTCCATTCAAAAATCTGATTAACGATTCTTATAGTCGGGATATTTCTATTAAAGTCCGCAGTAATTTGGAGGTGAAACGTAGGCAGGGCGAATTTATTTCTAATTTTGCGGTATATGGATACAAAAAGGACAAAGAAAATAAAAATCATCTTGTTGTGGATGAGTATGCTGCTGGTATTGTACAGGATATTTTCAAATGGGCTATTGAAGGTCATAGTCCGGGAAGCATAGCTCTACGATTGAATCAACTTGGTGTACTTTCCCCCATGGAATATAAAAAGTCTCAGGGGAGCAAATACAAATCAAAGTTTAAGACTGGTGCGCAGGCAAAGTGGAGTCATGTTGCGGTTCGTAGATCCTACAAAATGAAATTTATACCGGTACGATGGTTCAGGGAAGGAGGACAACCCCGAATCATAAGACCAAAAAGTTTATATACAAGGATCAGAATGATTGGGTTCGAGTAGAAGGAACTCATGAGGCAATTATCAGTCGGCCCCAATTTGATTTGGTACAACAGATTCTGCAGGAGGATACAAGGGCAAGCGCTGAAAATGCAACAGTGCATCCATACTGCGGAAGAATCTTTTGTGGAGATTGTGGCGCCCCTATTGTGCGTAAAACAGCAGTATCTGACGGCAAACGCTATGTATATTATGTGTGCGGAGCCAATAAAGCCGACAGCCATACCTGCAGTAAACACAGCATACGGGAAGAAATATTGGATGATGCCGTACTTGTTACAATTCAGCGTCAAATCGAAATTGCACTGGATATGGATGCTGCGTTACGTCAGATTGAAACATTGTCCTGGGAAAGAACTGAACTAAGGAAAATAGAAGCAAATATTGAAGTGCAAAATCAGATTATCCAGAAAAACAACAATCTCAGACTAGGAATATACGAAGATCTTCAAAGCGGTATTTTATCCAGAGAAGAGTTCATGGCACTGAAAGAGGAATTCTCTTCAAGGATTGCTACCGCTAAGATGGTGATAGATCAACTTATTAGCAGTAAAAGTGAGATTCAACACGGCCTAAGCAAACAGCAAAGTTGGCTAGCCCAGTTCCGTGAATACGAGAATATTACAGCTATCACACGACGGTTGATTGTCAGTTTGGTGGAACGAATCAATGTATATGAAGGTTCCGAAATTGAGGTGGTTTTTCGACATCGGGATCAATTTGCTCATATCAAAGAATTTTTGGAAAATCAAGAAGGTAAATCTGAAAAGATACAAATATTTCCCCAGTTGGAGGTGGTATAAATGGCCCGTATATCCCGCAAGAAAGGCAATGTCAATCAGACTGGAACCGATGTGAAAGATATTTTCCGCACAGCGGTTTATTTGCGTCTTTCTGTGGAGGATAACGGGAAAAAAGACGCGGATTCACTGGACAACCAAAGAGAACTTCTGCTTTCCTATGTGGCTGATCGTCCGTATTTAGAATTGATTGAAATTTATGAGGATAATGGCTGGACCGGTACAGATTTTGACCGACCTGCCTTTCAGCGCATGCTGGAGGATGCACAGAAAGGGAAAATAAATTGCATTGTAGTCAAAGACCTTTCACGGTTAGGGCGTAACTATGTGGAAGCGGGAAATTATCTTGAAAAAGTATTTCCTTTTTTAAATCTTCGCTTTATCGCAGTGAATGACAATTATGACAGCGCATCTCTCACATCAGGTGAGCATCTGGGGGCAACTCTGAAAAATGTTGTAAACGATATTTATGCTAAAGATATCTCCCGCAAATCTTGCTCCGCATTGAAGATGAAACGGGTAAAAGGAGAATATATTGGCAATTATGCCCCGTATGGCTATTTAAAAGATCCACAGGATAAAAATCATCTGATTGTAGACACAGAAACGGCGCCCATTGTGGTAGAAATTTTTACTATGCGCGCTGAAGGGCTGGGTGTGGGTACGATTATACGCAAACTGAACGAGAAAGGATACCCTTCCCCTGGCAGGCTTCGCTATGAGCGCGGAATTATAACAAATAACAATACAAAAGGGAAGGCTCTCCCTTGGAATAGACACGTTTTAACGGATATGCTTTATAATATTGCTTATATCGGACACCTGGCCCAAGGGAAAAGTACCAGTTGTTTGCATAAAGGAATCCCTTTTCACTGGACAGATCCTTCCGAATGGGACATTGCTGAAAACACGCATGAACCTATTATTTCAATGGATTTATGGGAACAGGTTCAAAGAGTAAATCAATCTCTTTCAAATGCAGCTAAAGCCAGTCATGGAAAATATGGGAATCTCCCTAAAAGAGAAAACCCCTATGGCTCATTGTTACGCTGTGCGGACTGCGGACGTGTTATCAAGCAAATTCGTTCTTATAGTACAAGCAAAAAGAGTGGAACCCAAAGTTATTACACGTACAAATGTTCCGGGTATATTGAACTTGGCATTTCAAGCTGTCCACAAAGAAGTATTCGTGCTGCCGATCTGGATTCAGCTGTACTGGAGACCATTCGAAAACAAATGGAAGTCTTTATCGACAGGCAGCGGGTTCTGCAGCATCTGATTACAATGGAAAAAGCCAAGGCAAAACAAGCGGCTCCAAATGACAGGCTACAGAAGTTGCAAGCGGAAATAACAAAAAAACGCAATATGTCTGCTTCACTATATGTGGATTATAAAGACGGGATTTTATCCCAAGACGAGTATCTTTATGCAAAGGAAACATACCAGACTGAATTAGAGCGGCTGGAACAGGAAGAAAGAGAACTTCGCAGTGTGCATGAGCGTGCAACGGCAGCCAGTACGGGAGAGAAAAAGTGGGACAGGCTGATAGAGCGATACTACCACCAAGAAAGGCTTACAAAGGAAATGGTAAATGCCTTTGTGAAAGGAATCCAATTCTATGCCGACAACAGTATTACCATAGAATTCCGTTACATGAACGAATTCGAGGAATTGCTTCAAGAGTGCGAGAGAATCAGAAAGGGGGTTGCATAGGAAATGGTCTTGCATATTGCGATGTATCTGCGATTGTCGCAAGAGGATGTTGATAAAAGAAATAATGTACTCAAAGATGAGAGCAACAGCATCCGTAGCCAAAGACTACTGATTCAAAGGTATATTCAAGAGCATTCAGAGCTTTCAGGCTGTCCGGTTATGGAATTTGTAGATGATGGTTATACAGGGACCAATTTTGATCGCCCACAATTCCAAAAAATGATTAGTTTGATACGCAGCGGCGAAATCCAGTGTGTGGTCGTAAAAGACCTCTCTCGGTTTGGCCGCAATTATTTAGAGGTTGGCGATTTTCTGGAGCATATTTTCCCGTTTCTTGGTGTTCGATTTATTGCCATCAATGACCATTATGACAGCGCGGATTACATTGGTACAACCGGCGGCGTGGATGTAGCTTTCCGTAACCTCGTCTATCAGCAGTATAGTCAGGATCTTTCCCAAAAAGTAAAAGCTGCTATGCACATGAAGATGGCAAGAGGGCAATATGTTACACACTGCCCGTATGGCTATAAAAAGGCTCCTGGAGAAAAACATAAGATGATTATTGACCCAGTAACTGCACCAGTTGTCCGTGAAATTTTTTTGGCGGCGATTGCGGGAAAGAAAAGCACTGAAATTGCCTCTGCATTGAATGAAAGGCATATTCCTACACCGATGGAGTACAAAAAACTAACCCGTAAGGATATTCAGAATGAGGTCATGTGGAGCCATCAGGCTGTTTTGCGTATCATTAAAGATTATAAGTATACGGGAGCCATGGTAAATTTCAAATGCGAGAATCAAACCATTCGTGCCCGTGTACAGAAAAGGAAAACAGCAGATGAATGGGTTGTTGTTGAAAACAGCCATGAACCGATTGTATCCCATGAAGAATATGAAGCGGCAAATGCCCGTATACGCAAGGTAAAGGCACATCAAGCAGTCCAACATGATCGGACAGACCGTATTTACTACTGCGGGCATTGTGGCAGACGCTTGCGAAAAACCTTTGGAATAGATGAGTACTACTCTTGTGCTACCCCTCTCTACCGTAAAAATACAGAATGCTCTGCTATCCGCTGGAGCCGGACAGATTTGGAGCAAGTGGTGCTATCGGCGTATAGAGCGCAGCTCTCTATTATGGAAAGACAGTATAAAAAAATCACCAAGCAGAAAAAACAGAATCCGCTTGAAAAATGCCGGGAGAACCAGAAAGGTTTACTCAAAGAGATTGCTTTGATATCCGAGCAAAATCTGCATTTATACGAAGATTATAAAAGCGGAAAACTTGATGCTGAGAGTTTTCTTGAGCAAAAGAACAGGATGTTTTCAAAAAAGAGGAAGCTGGAAGAAGAACTCGCAGAACTCCAAAAGCAGGAAGAAACATTACTCAACCAGCGAGAGACTGATAACAATCAGATGTCGCGTATGCAAGATGCTCTTTCTACTAAGGGATTACCCGATGAAGAATTGATAAAGGAGATGTACCGACTGATTGATAAGGTGATTGTTTATTCTAACCTGGAAATAAAAATCGTTTGGAAGATAAACGATTTTTTCCAAACGACGGATAAGGAGTAATTTTTGGAAAGGGGCAATTATGCTGTAGAAAGTTGAGAAATAGGTGAATTTGTCCTATAATTACACATGGGGTAGCCTCTTTTTTTCGAGGTTCAAAAGAATAAAAAGTCGAAAAACCTAGTATTTAAGCCGTTTTTCGGCTCTCGAAATTTTTTCTTTGCGAATACTTGACACGTTCAGACGATCTCGGCAGAGTTGTCATTCCTAAGGAAATTCGCAGAACAATGCGTATCAGAGAGGGTGACCCGCTCGAAATATTTACGGCGTCGGACGGAGAAGTTATCTTTAAAAAATACTCACCGATTGGCGAGCTGTCCGAATTTGCCGACCAATATGCCGAGGTGCTTTGCAGAGCTACCGACTTGCCTGTTATAATAACGGACCGTGACCACGTGATTTCCGTTTCGGGAATATCAAAAAAAGAATATCTTGAAAGAAGAATATCGTCGGAACTTGAAACACTCATGGAAAGCAGAACCAACTATACCGCATCTGCCGATGAAGAGCCTATTTACCCGATAAGCGGAATGAGCCGTGAAGCGGCGGTAGCTTATCCGATAATAGGCAGTGGCGACGTTTCGGGCTGCGTTGTGCTGCTTTTAAATTCCGACGGTTCTCTTCCCTCTGAGACGGAGCGCAAACTGGTAGCTGTTGCGGCGTCTTTTCTCGGCAAACAGATGGAGGAATAACCGTTTGCACGCCTAAAGAACGTAAAATATACAAAGCAAAAGAAAAACCCACCGCTTTTTGCGGTGGGTAAATTTCTTATTAAGCCTTAATTATTCGGCAACAGCGTCTTTAAGAGCTTTACCTGCTTTGAAAGCCGGAACCTTGGAAGCGGGAACGGTCATGGTCTCGCCTGTTCTCGGATTGCGACCCTGCTTAGCTGCACGGTTGCGAACCTCGAAGGTACCGAAGCCAACGAGCTGAATCTTGTCGCCTGCTTTAAGAGCGTCGGTTATAGCACCGAGAACTGCCGATACTGCTGCGTCAGCATCTTTCTTAGAGAGGTCGGTCTTTTCAGCAACTGCTGCGATAAGTTCTGTCTTATTCATTTTGTTTTCCTCCGTTTTTACAATGTTTTATTTATCCGTCGCTTCGCCCTCGGCGTGCGAACAGAAAGCTGAATTTAATTTTGCCTCGTCCCAAAGCCTATCAAGCTCCGTGATAGAGGACTTTTCCATATTGATATTCCGCTCTTTTGCAAGGCGTTCCACCGTCGCAAAGCGAGACAGGAATTTATCGGATGAACGGGTAAGAGCCTCTTCGGCATCAACACTTATGAAACGTGCTGCATTGACTGCCGAGAAAAGTAAATCGCCGAGCTCCTCAAACGCATTTTCGCTGTCGCCGTTTTTTACAGCGGCTTTGAATTCGGCGCTCTCTTCGTCTATTTTGTCTATCGCACCGCTCACATCGGGCCAATCAAAGCCCACCTTGCTCGCCTTTTCCTGAAGCTTCTGTGCACGCATAAGTGCCGGAAGCTCTCTCGGAACGGACAGCATTTTATCGGTAACGGTTTTGCGCTTTTTCGACTTAGACTTAATGGCGTCCCAATTACTTAAAACCTCGTCCGTGGACGAAACCTCGGTATCACCGAAAACGTGCGGATGACGCTCTATCAGCTTTTTGCAGACACCGTCCGCAACATCGGAGAAATCAAACGAGCCGTTTTCCCTCTCCATCTCCGCATGGAACACGACCTGCATTAAAACATCGCCGAGCTCCTCGCACAAAAGCTCCTTATCCTTTTTGTCGATAGCCTCAACAACCTCATAGGTCTCTTCGATAAAATTCTTTTTTATCGACTCATGAGTCTGCTCCATATCCCAAGGACAGCCGCCCGGTTCACGGAGTATGCGCATAATGCTTAAAAGGTCATCAACATTGTATTTTGATTTAAACTCAAAATCAACCGCCATTTTTAATAAGCCTTCCTTTGTATTTTACTCTATAAATCCATATTTTGCAAGCTTTTTGGCAATTTTTTCTCCCTTGGGCATCATAATTATATCGTCCTTTGCAAGCCCTCCGATAAGCAGCATGGAAATAACATAGACAATTATGGCTGCGACTACGGCAATCAATGTTGCGGTTATATTGGCAAACGAATATCCATGGAAAAGTCTCTGAGGCAATATCTTATAGAATATGCCGTATGCACAGTATGCAGCCACGCCGCAAAGAACCGAACTGATAAGCGGCTTTACCACAACCGACATAAGGTTGACTTTGACCTTAGTCGCCTTAATAAGTGCTATATAGTTATATATCACCACAATGAGATAGCACAAAACGGTACCTATGACCGCTCCGTTGATATTGATGGATGGTATGCCTATGAAAATGTAGTTTGCCACTACCTTGACAACGGCTCCGACAGTCAGCGATTTAACGGGGACGTTTGCTTTGCCGACAGCCTGAAGCATATTAGTCATGGGCTGGGAAATTGCCATCAGGAAAATGGTGTAGCCGTAAGCCGCCATTATAGGCGCGGCTATTGATATGGCGGGTGCGGATTTGCCGTTCTCGTAAAACATACGAAGTATCGGCTCAGCCAAAACGCCCATACCTATACCGGAGGCAAGCGATATTATCATACCCACTCTTAAAACGGACTCTACCGACGACTTCAGCGCACGCTTATCTTTAACGGCATAAGCCGCCGAGAGTGCCGGTATAGCGCTGACGCCGAGAGTTGTGGTTATGGACGGAATAAGGTTTTTAAAGTCAAGAGAGAGCGTATATGCACCGTAAAGGAAATCCTTAAGGTCGGCATCAAGAACGTGAGCCTCGGCTATCTGCGTGGCATATATACTCTTTATAAGGTCAAGGTTATTTGAAATAACGCCGTCAAGCCTGTTTTGTATGGTTATGGCGTCTATAAGATTTGTAAGACTGAAAATTATGGACGACGTAACTACGGGAATCGCAATCGCCACAAGCGTTTTTGCAATGGCTCCGCTGTTTACCGGACGCGGCGAATTGACTATTTCGGTGCGCGTTATGCCGTCGCCCTTCGCCTTGTGCATGATTATCATGTATATCATACCGATAACGGTACCCATGGTAACGCCTACGGCCGCTGCCGCTGCCGCATAAGGGTAAATGGCACTCATAGCCTCGGATTCGGTCGCGCATACCTTTCCGAACACCTTAGCACCCGACTCAAACTGCGAATAACCGTATGTTATGGTCAGCTTTGCCGCAGCAATACCGAATATCATTTTGCCTATTGCCTCTATAACCTGCGAGATGGCTGTGGGGTTCATATTGCGAAGTCCGTTATAGTATCCGCGATATATCGACATCATACAGCAGAAGAATATAGACGGAGTTATGGCAATAATGGCGGGGATCACTTCATTTGTCTTTGCTATAAGAGCATAAGGATATGCAAAAATGAGAAGAAGCACCGTGCCGAGAATACCCGTAAACGTAAACAGCCTTGCCGACACGCGAAAAATCATACGCACATCTCGGTATCTGCCGAGAGCCACGTGCTGCGACACCATTTTTGAAACAGCAACGGGAAGACCCGCCATTGAAATGGTATATATCGGTATGTAAAGGTTGTATGCCGAGTCAAAATAGCCGCGACCTACCGCGCCCATCATATTGGAAATGGGTATCTTATAGATAACGCCTATAATTTTAACAAGCAGCGTCGAGACGCTCAAAACGAGCGCGCCGTTTAAAAGCGACTGGCTTTTTCTCTTTTTTTGCGCCAACTGACAATCACCTCATATTTTGCAGTAAAAGATAGAATATCATTTTATGTCGGTTTAGTCAATAAATTATCCCAAAAATTCGCGCAGCACGATGTTTCAGGCACCATATCCGGAGATATGGAATTAAATTTTTCAAGAGCTCTTATAAGCCTTGAGGCATCCTTTGCACGTTCGCCGTCAAGCTCGGCATTGCGAAGAAGATTTAAAGCCGTCTCTTTAAACAGGCACGGCTCACTGAGATGTATCGAATTTATACGCATATCGGCAAGTCCCGAATACGGGAACAGATATTTGTCTTCGCCGCTGCGGACGTTATCCCAAAGCTCATATGTATTTTCAACCGAGCTGCCCCTGAAATTGTAATCGCGCACCACTCGCCTTATAAAACGCATGTTGCGCTTATTTAGAATTATCTTATTGTTTTCGTCATATATACGCGACGACACGCTGATATATATTTTAAGTATTCTCTCGTGCGGGAGCTTATCGGTAATTATCGGATTGAGCGCATGAAGCCCCTCCACAACAATGGCGTCGCTTTTGCCGAGAGTTATTTCATAGCTCTCGTCCTTGCGCTTACCCGACACAAAATCGAACATCGGCATAATTGTTGTCTCACCGCGCAAAAGGCTGTTTATACACTTATCTATAAGCGGTAAATCAAGCGCAAACACGGTTTCGTAGTCGGGTTTACCCTCGCTGTATCCCGGAATATCGACTCTGTCAAGATAAAAATCATCAAGTGAAACGCGGTATGTTTTCATACCGCGCCTTGTGAATTCCTCGGCAAGCTTTTGCGCCGTTGTGGTTTTCCCCGACGCGGAGGGCCCCGCGAGCATAACCACCTGAAGTCCCGAATCGTTTTCTACCTTATCCGACACATCTCGGATAATATTTTTAAATCTCTGCTCACTTCTGTCTATAAGCTCCTTTGGGTCGCTTTGAGACAGCGAATTTATATATTCTATTGTGTTGTGAAGATTTGACATATCAAAGCCTACTCTTTCGATTTTGTCAGCAGAGCGGATATCTCGTTTTTCCGCTCCTTTATAATATCGAACCTCGAAATATATTCATACGGATATTTGAAATTGAATATTCGCTTTATCTCGTTTTTTTCGGGAATACATATCTTCGTGACGGCTCCTGCTCCAACCGCAAATATGCTGTGGCACTCCTCCATCATAAAGATATTATAGAGGCACTCTCTGCCCTTTTTCGCATACCCCGTGTTTTCGAGGTTATTCAGGGTTTTGGACTGACGGTACATATAATACGGGAAATAGCCGTTACCGGTGAGCAAGCCGTAGGCGAAATCGAGCATTTTATCTGCCGCGGCACCGTTTTCGGTGTTGACCTTGCCTATTTCCGTACCGAGATTTGACGCGCGCTTTAGGGCGAGCGTATGTACCGTTATGTTTTCGGGTGAGAGCTCAAGTGTTTTGGTGAGCGAATCGCAAAAGCCCTCGTAGGTGTCGCCGGGCAGCCCCGCTATAAGGTCGGTATTTATATTGTCAAACCCTATTGAGCGCGCCTCAAGGAATTTCTCCCTCGTAAGCTTTGCAGAATGACGCCTGCCGATATTTTCGAGAACCTCGTCGCTGAAGGTCTGGGGATTTATGCTGATTCTGCCGGCGCCGCCGTTTTTAATCGCAAGCAGCTTTTCTTCCGTTATCGTATCGGGTCTGCCGGCTTCAACGGTGTACTCCCTGCACGTTGACAGGTCAAAATTTTCTCTGACGGCGTCAAACAGCATAGTGAGCTGAGAGGCCGACAGCGATGTGGGCGTTCCGCCGCCGAAGTATACACTTTCAAGCCTGAGCTTTGCTTCTTTTGCGATTTTGCCCGTTATGCGAAGCTCCTCACATAAGAGCTTAACATACTCGGGAATTGTTTTCTTTGCACTCTCTGTTTCCGTTGAATGCGATACAAATGAGCAGTAACTGCACCGCGACGGGCAGAACGGTATTGCGACGTAAAGGCTGAAAGAATCGGGGCGCGACAGAGCAATTGTTTTTTCCTCTGCCGAGGCAACGCTTGCCGTAAGACCGGTCTTTTGCTTTGAAACGAAATAATCGTCCGTGAATATTTTTTTCGCCTTTTCCTCGCCGTACCTTTCGGCAAATCCCCTGAAAAGCTTAGACGGCCTTATGCCCGTGAGCATTCCCCACTTAGGGATATATCCCGTGTTTTCGCAGAGCAGCGAAAAAAGCAGAGATGCCATACACCGCTCTTCGTCCTCTTTTTCGGGGCGCGGTTTGGTGAGAACCTTTTGCTTTTTTTGCTCGGCAAACGACACGGTAACATTATCTTTTGTGAGCTCGGTTGTGATTACCGTTTCGTCATCGCCTGTATCTTCTGACGAAAACAGCAGGTCGATTTTTGTATTCGGATAAAATATCTGAGTGAGCTTTAACATCTCATACTGATATTTATGCCCAATTATAAGAAGCTTCATCAAAGCGCCCTCATATATCTGTTATTTTTGCGTTCAAAGTCCAAGGTTGTTGCCTTGTTATGACCCGGATAGACCGTATAATCGCCCGGCAAATCGCGCAGCCTCTTAAGAGACTCGAAAAGCTCCTTTGTGCTGCCTCCGGGAAAATCCGTTCTGCCTGCACTGAGACAAAACAGCGTATCACCCGAAAAAATAAGTTTGTCTTTTTCATCAATATAGCACACGCCGCCCTTTGTATGCCCGGGGGTGTGCATTGCGCGAAGAACGGCGTCGCCGATTGATATTTTATCGTTATCGGACAGCAAAATGTCGGCAGACATCTTTTTCTGCTTTCCCGGATACTCCCATGAGCACAGGCTCTTGTTTTCATCGGACAGGCAATCGCCGTCAAGCTTATGTATGAGCACCTTTGCACCGGTAAACTCCTTTAAGCCGCAGACTCCGAGAATATGGTCAAAATGTCCGTGTGTCAAAAGTATGTATTTGATGTTTAAATCCTTTACGGCGTTTTTAAGTGCTTCGTTAAAATCGCCCGGGTCTATTACCGCACTCTCGCGGCTTTTTTTGTCGGTCAGAATATAGCAGTTGGCACTTATCGGACCGAGCGGCATAACCTTTATATCAAGTGACATTGTTTTCTCCGTTATTTTTTCCATACGGAAGTATCGTAAATTATTGTGACCGGGCCGTTGTTTACAAGCGACACCTGCATATGTGCGCCGAAAACACCGGTTTCAACTTTTTTAACTCCGTTTTTCAGAAGTTCCGAGCAAAAATACTCATAGAGAGCCTTTGCTTCATCGGGCTTTGCGGAATTGTCAAAAGACGGTCTGTTGCCTTTTTTTACGTCGGCACAGAGTGTAAATTGCGACACAACAAGCACCTCACCGCCGATATCGAGCACAGATTTATTCATTTTATCGTTTTCGTCGGTGAACACGCGCAGCATTGCGGTCTTTTTGGCAAGCAGTTCGGCGTCCTCTTTTGTGTCGCCGTTCATTACGCCCAAAAGCAGCATATACCCCTCGCCTATTTTTCCGACGGGTTCACCGTCCACGGTAACTTCAGCGTTTTTGACACGCTGTAAAACAGCCTTCATAAGTATATTCCTTTTCGGGGGCTGTAAAACTTTTAAATTTTACAGCCCCGTTGTGTTTTTTTATTTTCCTTCGGCAAAAACCTTAAACGCTCTGTACGCCATATAGACATCAAGCTTTGATACCACTTCAAACGGCGCGTGCATTGAGAGCACCGGCACGCCCAAATCGACTACGTCTATATCAAGATTTGCAAGATACATAGCTACTGTTCCGCCGCCGCCAGCGTCAACCTTGCCGAGCTCGCCCGTCTGCCATACTACGTCGTTTTCATCGAGCAGTGCTCTGATTTTGCCCATATATTCCGCAGAGGCATCGCTTGTACCGCCCTTACCCCTTGCGCCCGTGTATTTTGTTATGACAACGCCGTGGTTTAAATATGACGCATTCATTTTTTCCGATACATCGGGGAACGACGGGTCAAATGCGGCGTTTACATCGGCGGAGAGACATTTTGTATTTGAGAGAACTGTGTGGTAATTAGCGCCGAAGCAATCAGCCAAATCCGATACAAAATACTTAAAGTAAGAAGAGTTAAGTCCGGTGTTGCCGTCGGAGCCCGTCTCCTCCTTATCGGTGAGTATAGCAACTGCGGTATAGCGCGGCTCGGTCACGCTGAAAACAGCCTCGGCAGCCGGATATGCGCAAACCCTGTCGTCGTGCCCGTAGGCACCTATCATACTGCGGTCAAATCCTATATCCACAGCTTTTAACGCAGGTACGGCCTCAAGCTCTGCACTTAAAAAGTCGCTCTCGGTAACGCCGTATTTTTCATTGAGAATACTGATGATATTGAGCTTTACTTTTTCGCTGCCCTCGTCCTTTGAGAACGGGCGGCTGCCTATGAGAATATTAAGCTCTTCACCGCGGATACCGTCGGAAAGCGTGCGTTTCATCTGCTCTGCGGCAAGATGCGGCAGAAGATCGGTAACAACAAACATGGGGTCGCCGTCGTCCTCGCCGATGTTTACCTTAACCTTAGAGCCGTCTTTTTTAACCATAACTCCGTGAAGCGAGAGCGGCATGGCGGTCCACTGATATTTTTTTATGCCGCCGTAATAATGGGTTTTGAAATATGCCAGTTCGTTGTCTTCGTAAAGCGGATTTGGTTTTAAATCAAGGCGCGGAGAGTCGATGTGCGCCGCAGAAAGACGGATTCCGTTTTCAACAGGCTCTTTTCCCATTACGCAAAGTATAACCGCCTTGCCGCGGTTGTTTAAATATACTTTATCGCCGCACTTGTATTTTTCGCCGCGGACAAACGGTTTAAAGCCGAGCTTTTCCGCCTTTTCGACAAAATATTCGGTTGCTCGCGCTCGGTCTTTGCAGTGCGCAGAAAGTCCATGTAGCCGTCGCAAAAAACATCGGCCTTTTTCGTCTCGTCGTCGCTTATTATCTCCGACGCGTGCTTCTGTGTGTAAAAGAGCTTCTCTTTGAGAGAATCAATTTTTTTGTTTTCTTCGCTCATATTTTATTTAACTCCTTCTTGTATAATTTATCATATATCGAAACAGCCCTTTGGACCTTTTCTACATATTTTTTTGTCTCGCTCTCGGGTATGTTCACGAGAGTTTTGCCGTCGGGTGAAATGTCGGGGTCGCGAAGCCACGCGTTTACCTGACCGCGCCCTGCGTGATATGCCGCAATTGCGGTTTTTTCGTCGCCGCCGAACTCCTTTAAAAGCAGCCCGTAAAATACGGCGCAGTATTTTACCGACGTATCCGCGTCATACAAAGCATCCTCCGGCAAATTCTCGCCGGTTTTGGTCTGAAGCCATAAGAACGTTTCGGGCGTTATCTGCGTGAGTCCTATTGCACCCGCGTGCGATTTAGCCTTTTCGTCATATCCGCTCTCCGTGTGGATAACTCCGTAGAGCAAATCCTCGGGGACGCCGTAGGTTTCGGCATACAGCGATATTTTATCCTGATACTTCATCGGAAATTCGGCTTTTAAAATACTTCTTACGGCAAAAAACATCGCCGAAATTATTACCGTCGCAAGGCATACAGCAATCACGGTAATTTTTACGGCACCGATTGCCCGTCTGCCCTTTTCGGTCTTCATAGCTTTGCCCATAGCAATACCTTTTTTACCTCGTCATCTAAATTATACGGCGGATAGTTTTTTATTATTATATCCGCATGATTTTTATAAAAACTCTCATCCTTTTGTGCCCTTATGCGCCGAAGTGCGGCTTCCTTTTCGATGCCGTCGCGTACCATAATCCGCTCAAGGCGCATTTTCTCCGGTGCGATAACCGCAAATGTAAAATCACAAAGCCGGTTTTCGCCGCTTTCAAAAAGCGCTATCGCGTCCAAGAGTACCCCCCTTGTGCCGAGGGAGCTTTGTTCTTTTATTATTGCCTTTATTTCTTGAGTGACAGCCGGGTGGACGATGCTGTTCAGTTTTTCCGTATTCTCGGCGGACGAAAACGCCTTTTCGGCTATTTTAGCCCTGTTCGCCGTGCCGTCCGTATTTAAAATATCTTCGCCGAAGGCTTCGGAAAGAGCCGAAAGCACATCTGAGCCCTTTTTGTAAACCGAATGTGCCACCTTGTCTGCGTCTATGTGGTACAGCCCGTATTTTTCAAGCATTTTGCAAACCGTACCCTTGCCGGCACCCGTTTGCCCGGTAACTCCTATCACAAGCATTTGCGGCACCTCACTTATTTTGCGTCCGCCGTCTTAAATGCCGCAGCGCGGATAAGACGGTTGTATACGGCAAGGTCTACGCCGCTCGTCCCGGGGTCACGTGCATAAACGGTTTTAGCGCCCTTTTCGTCAAGCTCACGCAGAGCGTCAAACAATCTGTTCGCCTGTGATGACGGGTCGTCGGCTCTGCCGTATGTGACATAATTTTTAAAATATTTTTCCTCACCCTCAAAGCATAGCACAAAGCAGTCACCCTTTTCCGCTACAAAACGGCGAAAAGCGTCGAAACTGCCTTTGACAATCGTAACGTCTGCCTTGGGTGCGTAATGCTTATACTTCATACCCGGAGACGCAGCTTTTTCTCCCGACTTCAGCATATGGAGCACAGCGTCGTCTATAACCACTTCGCCGAGCACGCTTTTAAGCTGTTCTGCGGTAATTCCGCCCGGTCTTAAAAGTCTTGCCGGCTTTTGAGCCAATGTTACCACGGTTGATTCAACACCGACCTCGCTCTGACCGCCGTCAACTATCATATCTATTTTGCCGTTCATATCTTCAAAAACGTATTTTGCGTTTGTGGGACTCGGTCTGCCCGAAACATTTGCGCTCGGCGCGGCAAGCGGAACTCCCGCCGCCCTTATTATTGCCCTTGCCACGGGGTGTGACGGGCAACGCACAGCCACGGTCGAAAGCCCTCCCGATGTCTCGTCGGGAATGAGGTCGCTCTTCGGCATTATCATGGTGAGAGGTCCCGGCCAGAACCTTTCGGCAAGGCGGCGCGCTTCGTCGGGTATGCTCTTAACGAGCGGCGTGACCTCTGATATATCCGTAACGTGAACTATCAGCGGATTATCCTGCGGTCTGCCCTTTGCCTCAAAAATCTTTTTTACTGCCTCGCCGGACAGCGCGTTTGCGGCAAGTCCGTACACGGTTTCGGTGGGTATTGCCACGATACCGCCGTTTCTGAGTATCTCGCCTGCGAGAAGTGCCGTCTCATTTATATTGCTGTCATTTGCTTTAATAAGTTTAGTCTGCATTATTATCTGCCCTATCTTAAAAATCAAAATGCTTTAATAAAATATTTTATCATTATACGACAATAAAAACAAGTAAATAACAAAAAAGCGTCCGCAAAACGGTAAAATTCCGTTTGCGGACGCCAAACAGCGACTTTCAGGTATTTTTATCCACCTGATGAAATTTTTTGAGGTTCCCGGATTTTTGATGACGCTTTGACAGCTCCGCCTTTACGTCGTCGGGTGTGATTCCCTCGTTTTTCATCATAACAACAAGGTGGAACAGCAGGTCGGAAATCTCGCCGACGGTATCCTCCTTTATGCCGTTTTTGGCGGCAATTATAGTCTCGGCGGACTCTTCGCCGACCTTTTTCAGTATTTTATCAAGTCCTTGGTTAAAAAGGTAGCAGGTATAAGAGCCCTCCTGCGGATTTTCGTGCCTTTGTGTAACTACCTCGTAAAGCTCCGTAAGTACGTCTTCCATTTACCTTACCTCCGATTTTATTTCCTTAAAAAAGCAGGTCTTGCTACCGGTATGGCAGGCAGGGCCTTTTTGTATTACCTCTATAAGCAGCGTATCGTCGTCGCAGTCGCCCTTTATCGAGACAACCTTTTGAGTATGACCCGAGGTTTCGCCCTTGTTCCACAGCTTTTGCCTTGAACGCGAGAAAAACCACGTATAGCCCGTCTCGAGTGTTTTGGCAAGCGACTCCTTATTCATATACGCGAGCATAAGCACCTCGTTTGTGCCGTGCTCCTGAATCACAGCCGGAATAAGCTCCGACTTAACAAAGTATTTATCTAAATCCATATTTACTCCCTGCAAATTTCAAGAGCTTCTCTTAAATCAAGCGTGCCCTTATATATAGATCTTCCGCAAATCGCACCGTACAGCCCGGCGTCTTTGAGAGCTTTTATATCGCCGGAATCCTTTATGCCTCCGCTCGCGGTGATGTTACACGACACGGCGTCGTTGAGAAGCGTAAGCTCCCGAAGATTAGGCCCCGAGAGCATGCCGTCGCAGTCTATATCGGTATAAATAATGTACCTTACGCCGACATCCTCCATACGCTTTGCGAGCTCGATATATGAAATATCGCTGGTTTCAAGCCAGCCCTCAGCCGCCACCATACCACGGCGCGCATCTATGCCTACGGCTATTTTTTCACCGTATTTTTTGCCGCCTCGCGTACAAGGTCGGGATTTTTCAAAGCCGCAGAGCCTATGATAACGCGTGATATTCCGCGTGACAGATAGTATTCGACATCTGCCATGGTGCGTATGCCGCCGCCGAGCTCAACACGAAGCCCCGTTTTTTCGGCTACCGTTGTGAAAATGTCCGAATTAACCTTTTCGCCCTTGACCGCTCCGTCAAGATCGACCATATGTATCCATTTTGCGCCGCAGGAATAAAACGAATCCGCTGCGGAAAGAAAGTCGTCGGCAACCTTTTCGGCGGTGTTCATATCGCCCTTGTAAAGTCTGACGCAGCTGCCGTTTTTAATATCAATAGCCGGAAAAATTATCATCAGAGGACTCCTTTTGTCGAGAGCGTTTCTCCCGTGGCATTCTTTTGTACCGCAATTTTCAATGCATGGGCAAACGCCTTGAAAAGCGCCTCTGTCATATGATGCGAATTACTTCCGTACGGAACGCGCAGATGAAGTGTTATGCCGGAATTCACGGCAAAGGCACGGAAAAATTCTTCGCACATACAGGTGTCAAATGCACCGATACGCTCCTCGGGGAAGCTTGCCTCAAACACAAGAAACGGTCTGCCGCTGATATCTGCGGCGCAAAATCCCAAGGCCTCGTCCATCGGTATAAAAAAGCTTCCGTAACGCATAATTCCGCCCTTGTCGCCGAGTGCTTCGGAAAATGCCTTGCCGAGAGCTATTCCGACATCCTCTATCGTGTGGTGACAATCCACGTTGAGATCGCCTCGGCACGTGAGCTTCAAACCAAAGCCGCCGTGAACCGAAAAAGCAGTCAGCATATGGTCAAAAAAGCCTATACCGGTGTCAACCTCACAGTCTCCGCCGTCAAGATTTAAAAGCAAAGATATTTGCGTCTCTTTGGTGTTTCGCTCAATACACGACGTTCTCATGAGGTTCTCCTTTCAAATAGGCGTTTATTTCGCTTGCCACAGCGTCGTTTTCATAATTTCTGCCTGCGGTGATACGCAGTCTGTCGCTGCTCATTTTACGGATAATTATACCCGCTTCTTTAAGATAAGTAAATATCTTTTCGGCTTCGGGAGTTTCAACATATATAAAGTTTGTTTCGCTCGGAATTATTTTAAATCTGTCGGGGTATTCCCTGCAAATTGGCGTGAGCCGCTCCGTGAGATCGTCGCGCGCCTCGATAAGACGTTTTACGGACGAATCTATATACTCGGGGTGAGTGAAAACAACTTCGCCGATAGCCTGTGTTACGCTGTTTACATTGTACGGTGATTTAACCGCCTTCATCGCCTTTGTGAGCACGGAATTCGCAACTGCAAAGCCGAGACGGACAGCCGCCATACCGATAGCCTTTGAACACGTTTTTAAAATAATCAGGTTGTCGTATCGGTTAAACTCGGAGAGTAAGCTCTGATTTGAAAAATCCATATAGGCTTCGTCGAGAACCACGAGCGAGTCAACGGACGAAACGAGCTTTTCGACGTCGGAGCGACCGATAACGCGCGATGTGGGGTTGCAAGGGTTGGAGAAAATTATTATACGCGCGTTCTCCTTTTTTGCAGTCGCTATCACATCGTCTATATCTACGGAATAATCGTCGTTTTTGGTGTACGGTACGTGCCTGCACTCCACGACAGACGTATAAAACGAATACATCGAAAAATCCTTTTCAAGGGTCATTACGGTATCGCCCTTTTGCAGAAAAGCATTCATTATTATCGAAATAAGCTCGTCAGATCCGTCGCCCGCAGTCACATTTTCAGCCGGCACGCCGTAGTATTTGGCAAAAAGAGCGCAAACATTTGAGGCATACGGGTCGGGATAACGGTTAAAATGTATGTCCTTTACCGTTTGTGCTATCTCCTCTTTGATTTCGAGCGGAAGAGTTATATATGATTCATTTGCGTCAAGCCTTATGCGGTACGTGCCCTCAATCGGGTCGTACGGCACAAGGTCCTTTACCTTGCGGTTGAGTGAGAACATTTAAAATACCTTCTTTACAAAACAAAAATGCTCCGATTTAAAATCTAACTTTGATTGAATTTGCGTGAGCGGTAAGCCCCTCGGTTTCGGCAAGCTTTATAATGTCGTCCTTCGCCTCTGAAAGAGCCGGTTCGGTATAATAGATAAAGCTTGATTTTTTTATGAAGCTGTCAACCGACAGCGGAGAAAAGAACCTCGCGGTGCCGCTTGTAGGCAAAACATGGTTGGGACCGGCAAAATAATCGCCGAGCGGCTCGGGAGAATAATGGCCGAGAAAAACGCTGCCTGCGTTATCTACTCTGCCGATATACTCCATCGGATTTTCGACTGCAAGCTCTAAGTGCTCCGGAGCCAGTTCGTTAGCAAAATCAACAGCTTCCGATATATCCTTGCACACTATTATTGCGCCGAAATCATTGAGAGACTGCTCTATTATGTCTCTGCGCTCAAGAGTTTGCATTTGACGCGAGAGCTCCTTTGCCGTTTCGTTTGCCGTCTCTTCGCTTGTTGTTAAAAGTATGGCACTTGCCATTTTATCGTGCTCCGCCTGGCTCATAAGGTCGGCGGCGAGGAATTTGGGATTTGCGCTTTTGTCGGCAACTATGAGGATTTCGCTCGGCCCTGCAATCATATCAATATCCACGGTGCCGTAGAGAAGCTTTTTGGCGGTAGCCACGAAAATGTTGCCGGGGCCGACTATTTTATCGACCTTGGGAACCGACTGCGTACCGTAGGCAAGAGCCGCAACAGCCTGAGCGCCGCCAATTAAAAATACTCTGTCAACACCGGCTATTTTTGCGGCGGCGAGTATATCGGGGTTTGCCGTACCGTCCTTTTGAGGCGGTGTTACCATTACAATTTCCTTAACGCCGGCTATTTTTGCCGGAATGACATTCATCAGCACGCTTGACGGATACGCCGCCGTGCCGCCCGGAACATATACGCCGACTCTTTTAAGCCCTCTTATGCGCTGACCCAAAATAACGCCGTTTTGCTTCGGCTCAAGCCAGCTCTGCTGTTTCTGACGGGCATGGAAATCACGTATATTGTCTGCCGCTTTGTAAAGAGCAAGTATAAAATCGCGGTCGCATTTATCGGGGGACGAGTCTATCTCCTCACGGCTTATCTCAAATTTCGACGGCATATGCCCGTCAAATTTAAGCGTGTATTCGCGCACGGCGTCATCGCCGTTTTGCTTTACGTTATTTAAAATGTCGGTTACCGCAGAGGTTACCTTGCGGTCAATTTCACCCGAACGGGCTTTAAGCTGATTTATGAGTTCGCGTTCCGAAACGCCGTCTGCCTTTGCTATGCGTATCATTTTACCGTCTCCTTCGCCTTTTCTATTTCGGTTATAAAGCCGTCTATCTCATCGCGCCGAAGCTTCATACTCGCGGTGTTTACTATAACTCTTGCCGAGATGGGCATTATTTTTTCTATAACCTCAAGTCCGTTTTCTTTAAGCGTGGTTCCCGTTTCAACTATATCGACTATTGCGTCGGAAAGGTCCAAAAGCGGTGCAAGCTCAACGGAGCCTTCAATCTTTATGATTTTGACGTCCATATTTTTGCTTTCAAAATACTGCTTTGTGACGTTGGGGTATTTTGTCGCAATTCTCTTTATATTGTATCCGCCGAAAAAGTCTGTTCCCTTTTTGCCGGCGAGCGCAAAATCGCATTTACCTATGCCGAGGTCGCAAAGCTCATAAAAGCTTTTGCCGTTTTCGACTATTGTGTCTTTTCCCACAATTCCTATATCGCATACGCCTTGCTCGACATACGTGATAACATCCGCGGCCTTGGCCAAAACTGCCTCGTAGTCTCTCACGGGCAATATAAGTTTTCTGCCCTTATTTATAAGCTCGGTGCAATCAAGCCCCATTTTTTCAAAAAGCTCTACGGATTTTTTTTCAAGCCTGCCCTTTGTAAGAGCGATACGAAGTTTTCTCATAATTCTTCCTCCGATACGCCGTCGCGTGAAATTACAAAAAGCTTTTTAATGCCGCGCTCTTTGGCGTATTTCAAAGCCTCGTCACGGCTTTCGCAAAGGCTGTTTTCGCTTTTAACGCCCTTTTGCGACAGCTCCCTCACAAGGTTTACCGCCGCAAGCTCATAGCCGTCCTCGCCGAAAACGAGCACCTCCGACGCCTTTTGGGGTTCTATTTCGCCGCGCATAAGTGCCGCTCTCGCGAGGTCGTCGGTCTGAACGCCGAAACCGATAGCCGGCAAATCCTCGCCGAATTCCTTGATAAGGCCGTCGTACCTGCCGCCCTGAAGAACGGTGGCTCCGCTGCCCTCGGTGTATCCGCGGAAAACTATGCCCGTGTAATAATTGCTTCGGTGCACAAGGCTTAAATCTATTATCAGATTATCGCCGCCGCTTGCGCCGCCGAGCTTTTTATACAGCTTATCGAGGTAATTCAGAGAGCTTTGAGCCTTATCGCTCTTGCAGAGCGTCATGGCTTTTTCTATAACCTCGCTTCCGCCGAACATTCGCGGAAGATTGCGGATAGTCTCGGCAACCCTGTCGCCGCCGAGCGTATCAAGCACTGAATTGAGCGCAACGAAGTTTTTTTGCTCCATATACTCGTTAATGTCGTTTTTTACCTCCTGCGGAGCCGAAAGCTCATCGCAAAGGGCCTTAAAAAAGCCGGCGTGACCTATTTCTATTTTATAATCCGGTGCGCCGCAGACCTTGAGAGCCTCGATTGCGGTTTCGATAACCTCTATATCGGCTCTTATGCCGTTAACCCCGATAAGCTCTATGCCGCTCTGTGAGGTTTCGTCGTTTCTGCCGGTCAGCTTTTTGCGGCGCGAAAACACATTTTGATTGTAGTAAAGCCTTATGGGAAGCTCGGCACCCTTGAGCCTTGTTGCGGCTATACGCGCTATCGGAAGCGTGGAATCCGGCCTTAAAACAAGAAGTCTGCCGTACGCGTCGGTCATACTGTACAGATTTTCCGGCAGCGTTCCTGCGCTCTCACGGTTAAATACGTCAAAAAATTCGACGGTGGGAGTTATGACCTTTTTGTATCCTTTTTCTTTAAACAGCTCGGAAAGGCCGCGTTCAATACGCCTTAGTGCGTCGCTCTCTTCAAAGAGAAAATCCCTTGTTCCCTCCGGAGTCAGTTTTTCATAGCTTTTCATAATCCGCCGCCTTTCTGCTTTTTATGCGCAATCGCTTTAGCGTGCTAATATACTACCACGCTAAAGTGCAGCTGTCAAGGAGAAATAATCTCCCGTAAAAATTTAAAATTCGGACATATTGCCGAAGTCGCTCCTAATATAAGTTCGACTGCGATTATCTTTCAACCGAAAGTACGCCGTCTACCTTTTTAAGACGCGCTATTACGTTTTTCAGGTGATCGACATTGCTTACGGTTATGGTCATACTTATCTGGCTTCTGCCGTCTTTTGTCTCGCGAGACGATATCTCGTTGATATTGACCTTCATTGCGGCAAGCTGCACCGAGACATCAGCCATAAGACCTATTCTCGAAAGGCAGGTTATTATGAGCGAAGCCTTGAACTCGGTCTTGACGTCGGTATTCCAAGCGGCGGCGACCCATCTTTGCGGCTCGTCGCATTTTGAAAAGTCGGACGGGACGTTCGGACAGTCCCGCTTATGAATCGAAACGCCGTGGCCGCGCGTTATAAATCCTATTATATTGTCACCGGGAAGCGGGTTACAGCAGCGTGAAAATTTGATAAGGCAGTTGTCTATTCCGCTTACCGTAACGCCGTCGGAACCGCTCTTGCGTCGGCTTGTCTTTATCTTATCGTCCTCGGGGAGCACCACGGTCTCCTGAGAACGGTAATTTTTGTTGTACTCCTCTTTTATATACGGCATAAGCCTTATAACGGATATTCCGCCGTAGCCTATCGCCGCGTAGAAGTCGTCAACGTTTCTCAAATGCTGCCGCTCCGCAAGATTTGCAACAAATTTTTCATAGTTTTCGTCGCTGAGCCTTATGAAGTTGCGCTTAAATTCGCGGTCGACCTCTGCCTTGCCCTCGGCGATATTTTCGTCGCGTCGCTCATTTTTAAACCATGAGCGTATCTTGTTTCGCGCCTGACTCGTCTTGGCTATACTCAGCCAGTCACGCGACGGGCCCTTACCCGTTTGAGAGGACGTGAGCACCTCGACTATCTCGCCGGTTTTGACTACGTAATCGAGCGGAACTATTCTGCCGTCTACCTTGGCACCGACCATCTTATTACCGACCGCTGTATGAATAGCGTATGCGAAGTCAATAACGGTAGCACCGGCAGGGAGGCTTATAACGTCGCCGCGCGGAGTGAAAACAAACGTATCTTCGGGGACAAGGTCGCTTTTTATAGCCTGAACTATCTCGCGTACATCGCCTGTCTCCTGCTGATCCTCAAGCATCTGCCTTATCCACGCAAGTCGCTTGTCAAGGTTTGATTTTCCGTGAATTCCGAGCTTGTATTTCCAGTGCGCCGCAATACCGAATTCGGCCGTGCGGTGCATTTCCCAGGTTCTTATCTGAACCTCAAACGGTATACCCTCCTTGCCTATGACCGTTGTATGAAGCGACTGATACATATTTGGCTTCGGAGTCGATATATAATCCTTAAATCTGCCCGGCAAGGGTCTGAACATATCGTGAATTACGCCGAGGCAGTTATAGCAATCTATAACGCTGTCAACTATTATACGTATGGCGTAGACGTCGTATATTTCTGCAAAATTTTTGTTTTGCATATACATTTTGCGGTAAATGCCGTGTACGCTCTTTATTCTGCCCTCAATAGTAGCTCTTTTACAACGCCCGTGATTCGCTCGCGTATCTTACCTTCCATCGACTCCAAAAAATCAAGACGCGATTTGCTGAGTCTTTTTAAATTTTCCTCAATTTCCTTGTACGCTATCGGGTCAAGAAAGCGTATCGACAAATCCTCAAGCTCTTCTTTAGCCGGTCTGATACCGAGACGGTGCGCTATCGGCGCGTAAATCTCAAGTGTTTCAAGCGCTGTATCGCGTCGCTTCTGCGGAACCCTAAAACTGAGCGTACGCATATTGTGTATTCTGTCCGCAAGCTTGATTATGATGACCCTTATGTCGTGGGACATGGCAAGCAGCATTTTTCTGATATTTTCCGCCTGCTGCTCCTCGCGATTTGAAAGCGGCACCTTGCCGAGCTTTGTGACGCCGTCTACAAGTGCTGCAACATCGTCGCCGAATTCGTGCTTAATATAATCCAAGGTTATATCGGTATCCTCGACCGTATCGTGTAAAAGCGCCGCCTCTACCGATTGTGCGTCCATACCGAGGTCAAGAAGTATATTTGACACGGCTATAGGGTGAATAATATACGGCTGACCCGAATATCTCAGCTGTGCCTTATGAGCCTCGCGCGCCACGCGGAAAGCCTTGTCGATTTCCGCTGCCTCTTCGGCGGTAAAGGCCTTATCAAGGCGAGCCTTTAATTCCGCATACAGCTCGTCGGGGGTCATTTTTGCTTCTCGTTCCTGCTGCTTTATCAGCTTTTCGGGGCGCATATCCGGCTCTGCATATTCTGTTTTCTCTGCCTCGGTGGCTTTTGTTTTTTCAATATCAGCCATGGTTTTCCCCCATTTCTGCCTTTAGGCCTGCTAAAATTTTTGAGCTGTCAAGGTCTTTCTTTTCACTTGTCTCGCACAACGAAAAAACTCCGTTCTCCGTTTTTTCCATAAGCTTCAGCTCACACAGCACGTCCTCGGAAACGAGCAACGTAGCCGCCGAAGCCTCGGGACAATTTGCCCTTATAAGAAGGCTGTGAAGGTCAAAATGCCAGCCTCCGCTCTTTTTAAAAAATTTATATGCCGACGCGAGAAAATCTCTGTTCGGTGTAATAAACCTAAGCTCCTTTTCGTTCAGCTTTTCGTGCCGTCTGTATTTTTCGTACAGTCTTACGGATTTCAAATAGTTTACGTCGTTACTGCCCGAAAAGCGCATATCGCATATGCGAACACTGGCTTTACCTCGCCGCGAAATTCGTTTTTTGTTATTTTAACCGCCGCGTCAACCGTATCGCCGAGTCTGAAGGGAAATTCCTCCGCCCGCACGGAAAACAGCAAAGCCGTAATCTCCGTATTGCCCTTTTTCAGCGCGAGCCTCAAGTGCTTGCCGTCGCCAATCGGGGTTATTCTGGATATCTTCATATTAAACAGCCCGAAGCACGGCTCTTCGTTACCTGCGCCGAACGGTTCAAGCAATTCGAGGCTGTTTATCAAATCCATATTTATGTATGCAGGATTTAATTTGCAATCGAGCCTGAGCTCCGGAAACGGCATTTCGACAGTTTTTGCATACTCGTTTATCGCCGTGCGAAATTCGTCTATTCTGCTTTTTTCGACACCGAGACCTGCGGCGAGAGTATGACCGCCGAAGTGGGTCAATGTGTCGGAAACGGCGGAGAGTGCGTCATATATCGAAAAGCCCTCTATGCTGCGGCACGAGCCCTTGCCCTTCTCACCGTCCACGGAAATAACAACAGCCGGTTTTCCGTATTTTCCGCAAAGCCTTGCGGCAACTATTCCTATTACGCCCTGGTGCCAATTTTCACCCGACACCACTATGACGCTTGCATATTTTTCGTCGGGACGGCTCTCTATTTCCGCTATCGCCTGCTTTGTTATCTCGTTTTCAACGCTGTGACGCTCTTTATTGTAAGTGTCTATTGTTTTTGCAAGCTCTGCGGCATCATTCTCGTCATCACTCAGTAAAAGGCGAAACGCAGTCATGGCGGAGCCCATTCTGCCTGCGGCGTTTATGCGCGGCGCCAAGGTAAAGGATATTCCGCCTGCGCCGAGCTTCTTGCCGGAAACGCCTGCCGCATTTTTAAGAGCCTCTATTCCTTGGCGGCTACCCGAATTTATACGCTTCAAGCCCTCATACACGAGAGCGCGGTTCTCTTTTTTCAGGGGAACGACGTCGGCAAGGGTTCCTATGGCAACAAGGTCGGAAAACTCATCAAGCAGCTCTTCTTCGCCATCGCCCTCTACGGCACAAATCGTTTTAAATGCTACGCCCACACCCGCCCAATCGCGAAACGGTATATTGCAGTCCGTTCTTTGAGGGTCAACCACGGCAACAGCTTCGGGAAGCTCTCCGCTCTGCTTATGGTGGTCTGTTATAACAAGGTCCACCGAAAGCTCTTTTGCGGTCTTAGCGGCGTCAAAAGCGAGATGCCGTTATCGACGGTGATTATAAGCGAAACACCGCGTTCCTTTAAGTTTTCGACAGCCTGCGGCGATATGCCGTAGCCCTCATTTATTCTGTCGGGAATGTGGCAAATAACATCGGCACCGCGACTTTCAAGATAGCTGTACATAACCGCGGCAGAGGTAACACCGTCGGCGTCATAGTCGCCGAAAACCGCGATTTTTTCAAATGACTCTATCGCTTTTCTTATTCTGTTTGCCGCCTTTTCCATATCGGGAAGCAAGAAGGGGTCTATGTCGCACTGCGGATACAGAAACTCATCGGCGTTATCCGCCGTTACTCCGCGTGAAACGAGAAGCAGTGCCGCAAACGGGTCAAGCTCATAGCTCTCGGCTAATTCCGCCGCCATATCCTTATCATATTGTGATACCGTCCACTTTTTACGACTCAAAACATATTACTCCAAACATAAATACCGCCTAACGATTTTACGCGGCCGAAGCCCACGGGCATTTAAACTGCCTTTATCCGAGCAAACTGTAAAATCTGTGCGGCACAATTATTAACCTTAATATTTTATCATTATTATTTATGTGTTTCAATACTATTTTAACGGTTGATTTTTTTCAGCGGTGATTTATTACAAATAAAAAGCCTTAAATGACAGCTTACGAAATCAATTATGCGCTCAAATGATACCATAGTATTATTGACACTACTATCATAAAAGTGTAAAATGTACATAAGTTGTTTTCTTGGGGGAAAAGAAAAATAATGAAACTCAAACCACAAAGGCACAAAGCCAACTATAAGTCGCTGGCGCTCATTCTTGCGGATATAGTAATAGTCAACCTTGCTTATCCGATAATGGTCCTGATTTATTGGAATTTCAGATACAGTCCGGACCTTATGCTGAAGCTGCTGATAAGAATCCCGTTTGTAACGCTGTTTTACATAGGTTCTTACGCCGTATCAAAGCTTTACCGTTCGGTATGGAAATACGCCGGGATATACGAATTGTTCAGATATGCGGCGGCAACCGCCGCAGGCACAATTCTTGTATGGCTGACAGATTACATAGGCATGAAAATCTGCCGCCACTTAGGGAGCGAAATCTTATATTTCAACGTACTGCCGTGGTCAATATACCTTGACTGCTCGCTCATAATAATCTGCGCCTGCCTCACGGTGAGACTTGCTCCGCGTTCGTTCAAAGTCGCAAGCGCCGAGTCATCACGCGCAAAAAGGTCTAACACACGAATACTCATTTTGGGTGCAGGTGTAGCGGGAAGCTCTCTTGTACATGAATTTCAGCAAAACGGCTACCGCTTCGGAAATCCTGTTGCACTCGTAGACGATGACCCCGAAAAAATAGGGCGCTCAATAAACGGCACACCTATTGAGGGCGGATGTGACAGACTCACTCAAATCGCCAAAAAATATAACGCCGACGAAATTATTTTTTGCATAAAAAACACTGACGAGAAAAGAAAACGTGAATTGCTCGAAGCGGCTGTTTCCACAGGCTGCAAGGTAAAAATAGTTCCCGATATAAACAACCTCCCCGACGGCGGCAGGGCAAATTACAAGGAAATCAGAAACGTCGATATTCTCGACCTTTTATCGCGTCCCGAAATAAAGCTTGACCCCGAAACATGTAAATATCTCACGGGAGAAACGGTTTTGGTAACGGGCGGCGGCGGAAGCATAGGCTCCGAGCTGTGCCGTCAGATAGCAAAATATGCTCCGAAAAAGATTATAATATTTGACATATACGAAAACAACGCATACACATTAAAGCAGGCCTTGGACCGACATTATTTCGGAAGCCCAGAAATAATCATCCGTATAGGCTCCGTACGCGACAAGGCGAGACTTCGTGAGGTGTTTGAGGAATTTCACCCGTCAAGCGTTTTTCACGCAGCGGCACACAAGCACGTTCCGCTTATGGAGGACAGCCCCTTTGAGGCAATAAAGAACAATACACTCGGCACATACAACACCGCCGAATGTGCTAACGAATACAATGTCAGCCACTTCGTGCTTCTCTCGACGGACAAGGCGGTCAACCCGACAAATGTCATGGGTGCAACCAAGAGGACGTGCGAGCTTATAATTCAGCACTTCGCCAAAATATCAAAGGGTACCACATTTGCCGCCGTGCGCTTCGGCAATGTACTCGGTTCAAACGGCAGCGTAATACCTCTTTTCAAAGAACAGCTTGAAAACGGCGGACCGCTTACTGTAACGCATCCCGACATAACCCGTTACTTTATGACTATACCGGAGGCAGCACAACTTGTTGTTCAGGCCGGCGGACTTGCAAAGGGCGGAGAGATATTCGTGCTTAATATGGGAGAGCCGGTAAAGATACTCTCGCTTGCCGAAAAGCTTATAAAGCTTTCGGGGTTTGAGCCGTATGTTGATATTGACATACAGTTTACGGGGCTTCGTCCCGGCGAAAAGCTCTACGAGGAGCTTGTTCTTCAATCCGAAAAGGACGATATACACAAGACTCAAAATGACAAAATTTATGTCACATCTCCGGGAGATATAGATGACGAAAAGCTGATTTCCCATATAGAAAAGATACGTTCGATGAAGCCGGGTGATTCCCGCGAGTTTCTCATGGAGCTTGTTCCTACATACACGCCCGATCGTGAAGCTTGAGAAAATCAAATATTCAAACAAAAGTGAGCAAGTCGTTCCGAGGAGAAAGACCTGCTCACTTTTTTAATAATGAACACCGCTGCGTAATGTGTGCATAATTTGCGCTTTATTGCATAGTTTTTTTGTTTTAGTTGCAAAATATTTGTTGAAGTGGTACAATGTCTCTATATTGTTAATTGAAAGGTGTTGTGTCGCTTGAGTACAAAAAGCAAAGAGCTTCCGCGCGCCGCGTCTCCCGAAGAGGTCGGCGTTTCATCGGCATTGACGGAGCAGTTTTTACATTACATAAAAGAGCAAAATCTTGAATTCCACTCATTTATGGTTATAAGGCACGGCAAGATTGCCGTCGAGTGGTATAACGAGCCCTATACGGCCGATACAAGCCATTCCATGTATTCCGTAAGTAAAACCTTTTCGGCAACCGCGATAGGCTTTGCGGTATCCGAAGGGCTTCTGTCACTTGATGACAAGGTTCTTGATTTTTTCCCCGAATACACTCCGAAATCGGACAGCCCGTACTTTGACAAGCTGACGGTACGGAGTCTTATAACCATGACCTCCGGTAAGCAGACTAATATGCTTGAGGATAAAGGAAAAATCGACTGGATTGAGGATTTTATAAATTCGCCATGGGTATTTGAGCCCGGAACGCAATACCTCTATGTCAACGAGAATATTTATATGCTCTGCGCCATTATCCACCGTGTGGCAAAAATGAGCGTGGTAGACTACCTTATGCCGCGACTTTTTGAGCCGCTCGGAATTGAAAGACCGTTTTGGGAGACTGACCAAAACGGCATAGAGGCAGGCGGATGGGGTCTTTACATCAAAACCATGGATCTTGCAAAGGTAATGACTTGCTATCTACACGAAGGAAAATATAAAAATAAGCAGATCCTGCCGAAGGATTGGGTTAAAGAAGCTACCGTAAACCAATTAGGCGACATCAAAATGCCGAGCAAGGATAAGGATTGCTGTGCCGGCTACGGTTACTGCATTTGGATGGATGACACGGAGCCTTATTCATACCGTGCCGACGGTATGTTCTCTCAGTTCGGCATAAATTTCCCTTCTCTTGACGCAACAATAATTTCAACCGCCGCCATCCCGTGCGAGGACGAGGCAAGAGCCGCAATATGGGCATTCTTCCCCGCAGCATTCGCCGACGAAAACGGCAACGGCGTTGAGGTTGATACTTCGAGCGTCAACCGCCCCGTGGCTTCAAAGCACTCCGTAACCGAGAGCCGCCTTATAGGCAAGACAATAAAAGTTCGCAAAAAGATACTGCTCAACATTATAGGTATGCCCGTGAGTATGCTTCCGCTCGCCGTTACGTTTATGATGTCCGACAGAGCCGGAAACATTGACAATATCAAGTTTAATTTCGGCGATCACGAATGTGATATGACATGGGACGAGGGCGACGAGAGAAATACCGTTTGTTGCGGTATGGACGGACGTTACCGATACGGCACGATGACGCTCGGAAAAATCAAATTCAAGATCTGTGCCAACGCCGAGTGGATTGACGACATTAACCTCAAGGTTATGGTTCGTCCGGTGGAAACGGTTGGTATGAGATCTCTGAACTTCCTTTTCCGTCGCAACAACAAGGTAACCATAACTCCGGCATCGACACCGTCAACATACAAAATAGTTGACACGCTCTCAAGGAGTTTCACGGAAATTATCAAAAATCCGCTGCTCTCAAAGATATGTCAAAAAGCCATACAAATTGCGCCTCCGCTTGCGGAGCCGAAGCATTACGGTAAAATAGTCTGAATACAGGCAAAACAAACGCCCGTTCCGGTATCTCGGAACGGGCGTTTTTGATTGATTAAAAAGAAAATCAGTCTGAAGTGTAAGGAAGAAGAGCAATGTGACGTGCTCTCTTTATTGCCTTAGTGAGTTCTCTCTGATGATAAGCGCAGGTACCGGTTACTCTGCGGGGCAAAATCTTTGCTCTGTCAGAAGTAAAACGGCGAAGTTTCGCTGTATCTTTGTAATCTATTTCTTCGACCTTATCAACGCAGAAAGCGCAAACTTTTCTGTGCTTTCTGTTCATAGGACGGCCGCCAGCCTGGGGAGCTGTTCTTTCGTTAGCCATTATGGTATCCTCCTTTTAAAATGTAGAAAAATTCAATGTTTAGAACGGTAAACCGTCATCCTCGTCCGACGCGCCGCCGAAGGGCATACCGTCGTTGTCGTCATTTGACGGGAGTACCGAAAAGCTGCCCGAGTCGCCGCTCTGATAAGACGGAGCTGCCGGCTGCTGCGCTTCATAGCGATTGCCGCCGCCCTGCTCGGACTTGCTGCCGCAGAAAGATACGTTGTCTGCAACTATCTCGACTGCGGTTCTCTTATTGCCGTTCTTATCTTCATAGGAACGGGTCTGAATAGAGCCCTGAACTGCTATCATAGAGCCCTTGTGGAAATAGCGTGTGACAAAATCAGCCGTCTGACGCCATGCAACGACATTGATAAAATCGGCCTTTCTCTCCTCGCCTGCCTTGACAAACGAACGGTCAACGGCAACGCAAAAAGATGTAACCGATATGCCGTTAGGCGTGGTGCGAAGCTCGGGGTCTGCCACCAATCTGCCCATTATAACTGCACAGTTTAACATTTTGCTATTCCTCCGATTATTTCTTTACAACGAGCGAACGAAGAATACCGTCGGTAATTCTTGCTATACGCTCAAGCTCAGCCGGGAACTCCGGAGCGCTCTCAAAGTTGTAGAGAACGTAGTAGCCCTCTGCCTCGTCGTTGATAAGGTAAGCGAGTCTTCTCTTACCCCACTCATCAACGCTTTCAAGAGTGCCGCTTTTCTCAATAAGAGCCTTGAATTTTTCAACAAGAGCTGATACGTCATCGCCGTTTTTTACTGAAAAAACAACAATTGCTTCGTATTTTGACATTCTTTTGCACCTCCTTATGGACATAAGCCCGCAAACAGAAATATTTATTTACGGGAAGGAGCCGAAAACACAAAAATATTTTCAGCGAGTTATAATTATAACAGTTGAGAAAAGATAAGTCAAGAATTTTTTATTTCTGCGGAAGCTCCGGAAAGCACCTTCATTCAAATACAATTGTTAAGAGCTATAACGCCGTTTCATCAATATGTTAACAGATTTCTATTACCTTTTTTTCGGGATATTGAGAAATCACAAGAGACATATTCTGTTTTTTGATTTTTTCAATCGGATATCGTTTACTGTATACCGATTCAACAACAAACGGAATATGAAAGACCTTTTCGGTATTCGTGCGCAGGCGGAACGAATACGATCCCGCAAGCTGGGGATACATCTCGTCCCATAGGTATTCATCCGCACGCAACATCAATTCTTTTCCGTTGACCAAAAGAGTGTCAAACATATCAATCGCGCCGTCTTCATTATCGGTATTTACAAATTTAATTTCCACATCATAAACATATTCGGGTCTGTATATTGTGTTTCCCGCTTCATCCGTTTCAATTTCAGGCAAATCGATATTATATTTTTCTGCATACTCATAATATGGTATGATTTCATATCCCAGAACAGTTGCCGAATATCCGTTTAAGATATTGTCGGCGCGCCTGAAATAATCATCTTCATACGGAACATTTTCATTCATATAATATATTTTTACAACGGGTCTTTCGGCTCTGACATTCGTATAAATCACACCGAAAAGCCAAGCAACAAACAAAACAAGACAAGCAGAAATAACGGTTACTTTCTTTTTCATTTGTCTTCCTCCGTAATATGACCGATCAGCCTGCCCTGCTCCAACAGGAACACTTCATCGGACATACCTTTAAGGATTCCCTCGTCATGGCACGAAACAACAACCAAAGCACCACGTTCTTTTTCGTTTCGCACAATATGTTTAACAAGGTCTACACCGTCCTCGTCCAACGAATTGGTGGGCTCATCCAAAATAACTATTTCCGGCTTTTCCATAATTGCCGCGGCTATACCTAACCGTTGTTTCATTCCGAGCGAATATTTTTTATATTTTTTGTTACTGTCCGGGTCTAACCCGACCCGTAAAAGCGTGTTGCGAATATCCTCGTCCGATGCAACGGATTTTATCGATGCTAATAATTTCAGATTGTTAAATCCCGAATACGCATCCAAAAATGCAGGGTTTTCCAAAAACACGCCTATACTGTTCGGGAACGATATATCTTTCCAGAGAATTTTGCCGTTCATAGATATTTCGCCATGTGTCGGACGAATAAGTCCGCTTATCAGCCGCATCAACATTGTCTTTCCGGAACCGTTAATGCCTTTGAAACCGTATACCGCTCCGCTTTGAAGCTCCATTGAAATGTCTTTTATTACAGGGTTGTTTTTTATTGTTTTGGAAACATGACTGATTTTTATATTCATCATTTCCGAACTAATCCTCCTTATTCAGAATGTCATAACGCCTAAATATGAAAAGACCGACTACACACGACAATACAAGCAAAGCAAGCGAAAAAACAATACCGGTCTTAGTGTTAACGCCATTGTCGATTAGCAAATCATTTCTCTGCGACATTGCATAATTTCCGAGTAATAACGGATTAAGATAATATGCCGACAACACGAGTATGCCTGCACTGATACAAAAGCTGAAAAACGGTTTTATAACTAAAGATACAGCCATTTGCATTACCGAAAGTGCAGAAACAATTAAAAAAGGCATTAAGAGCATTTGACAGGTTAAATATCTGTTTGAAAAAAAGTCACCCTCACTTAAGAAAACATTTTCCGACGGCATCGGAATCATCTTGAAAATAAGCGACTTTGAAACATTCAAAGTTAATTTTCCCGCACCGCATACGCAAAAGATAATTATAATTGTCCACATTAAAATAAAGTACGTAAACACACAGCTCACTGCCCAAAAACATTTTGAAAGCCACCAGGCATTACGGCTTTTTGAATTTATCAGTACGTTTTTTCCGTATGCGGTTAAGTCATAAAACGGATAATAAAGTGTGATATATAGCGGTGCCAAAATCATAAGCATCCAAAGCGCCGGAAACATAAAAATATTTCCCGGCATAGGTATGTATTCCTCCATGCCCGCAGTTATAAAGAATAGAAAATCTCCGAATGTGCGCGCCCCCAAGTCTTTTCCCTTTGTATATATAAAGCCGATACAAAAGCCTAAAAACAGAACAACGCAAGCAAGATATTTTATTCCCTCTTTGAACATACCGTTTTTTAAGTCATATTTACACAGCTTAAAAAATGTCATTTTTCTTTCCTCTTATCATAGTTATACCAAAACTAAGGATAAACAAAACAATGCCTTCAAATAATACAATACCGAGAGAAACATAGACCTTTCCCGTGTGCAAAAACTGAATCGGCGATATTTGCGGAATATTACCGATTGTATTTGAAAGATAGTTGATAAACAGGAATAAAAACAGCGGGAAAAACACTGTTACAAATTTATTTTTGCTCAAAAAAGAAACGCAGATGCACAGTTCGGAAATAAGTCCGGCAAAAATAAAAGTTGCAATTATCTTCAAAAGCATATATATCACAGGATGTGCATAAAAGAGCGGGGTCAATGTCGACCAAGGATGTTCGGCATAATACACATCATAAAACACATCGGGTTTTATTGCGGGGACAAAAAGCGAGACAACCGCTGTATTCAACAGTATAGGTACTGCTACAACCGTTCCGCCTGATAAGAACACGGCAATATATTTTGAAAGGAAGTAATTTTTCTTTGATGTCCTTGTGACAACATTTTTGATATATCCGCTTTTCACTTCAGAGCAATACGACCATCCGTAGCCCAAAGAAGCAATAAGCGGCAATAACAAATAAAACAGCGAAGCAGCGGGAGAAATATGATCTGCACCGATCCAGTTTGTAAACAATGTAATACCGGGGAGTTCGGGATTTAACGCATATCCCGTCAATGCGGCTGAAGCAGAATCCGCATTTACATATTTGTGATAAGAGATAATGCTGAACACTGCCGCATACAAGGCAATCAAAGATGCAGTCAGCATTGACAGCAGAAAGAGTTTATTTTTATAGGCCTTTTTTATTTCCATAAGCAATATCGGTCGCATAAAACTCACTTCCTTTATCGGGGATAAATGTATTGCACTTTATCGGGATTGGGGCCAAGCTCAAAAAACAGCTTACTTGCATCGCTCTCTTTGTTTTTCGGAACAAAATAACCTACTTGACATTCTACGGAACAGCCCACATCAAGGTATACGCCCAAATATTCATTCGGCAACGAAGAGCGTTTTGCATTATCCGTTTCTTTAAAATACAAATATTCCATCTCACCACCGACACTCTCAGCTTTCCCGTCTTTGCCTGAGCGCACTAACCGAAGATTATTAAGGAGTACCGGTTGACCTGCTTCACCCTCTGTTGTCTTTTTGACATTTACATCAACAAGAACAAACATATACTCGGGATTCAATGCGCCGTCTTTTGATACCCATCCATTTTCAACCGGACGCTTGGGAAACGTAAAGTTTTCGCCGTCAAATGAATTTAAAACCGTCATTTTGTTGACCGTATATTCCACGTTTCCCGTAAATACTTCCACGGGAACCGGCTCTCCGAAATAATGTGTATTTTCTTTGCTTGGCAAAGGCTGTGTATATATTTCGCCGCTTTGAAGCGAAGTACCGCCGCCTTGGCCGCTGTTTCCAACAATTTTTTGCGCCTGATTTTGTATATCGTCTTTCGTGCATCCGAAAAAGCATACCATAACCGACAGCAAAGCAAAAACAATTAAAACGGGTGCCGTTTTGGCAAATTTTCTCACTATACCAGCTCCTTATTCAAAGGGGAGAATTTAAACAATTCTCCCCCATTTAGATTACAAATTAATTTGCATACGGGTCTGAGCCAACGGAATCCGGGCTCCATTTTCCGCTAATTGTTAATCCCGACTGCCCCGAGGACGGTGCTAATCCGATAAACGCATACGGATATCCCCATTCATATACATACTGCCTTATACGTCTTTTCTGACCTGCATAGATAACGGCCGAATCATTTTTCGTACAATTCCTGTAACCACCCTCAATCGATTCAGTATAACCGCCGTGTATTGAGTAATATGTTCCGCCTGACGGATTAGTATAGTTGCTGAACACATAGGAACCCGAAGCATCTTCTTTTCTGTGTCCCTCACCATAAACTTTGTAATATCCCTCGTTTGGCAAACTGTAACTGAACTCTACATCTTTGTTATTTTTTGCGCTTGCCGAAATCGCAAATGAAGATATTATTGAAGTTAAAAGCATCATTAAGACTATCAATTTTTTAAATTTCATAACATGCCCTCTCTTTATGTTTTATTATTCTTTTTGAAATAACAATCAATAAAACATCGGTATCACCCCAAACATTTTTGAACACCGAATAAAAAACAGCTTAACTTACGCATCGGCTCTGATTCTCCGAAACTGATAAGCTTGTGTATACTACGGTCGGCAATATAAGAAACGCTAAAAACGCAAAGAATAATATAAATATTCTTCTTGCGAATCTTTTCCTTTTAAATGTTGCTTACATAATATACAACAATCCAAAGCGGGGGTTATGTTACAAAATTTTTAATTTTTTCAATAATATGGTAAGGAGCAGTCATTATGTAATCTTCGGCATCTGCCGTGCCGTATACTTTAAACCAATATTCACCGTCTGTCCACACAAGGCACGCAAAATTCTCACCTGTGTAATAAAAGGCCTCATATCCGTTTATTTCCAACTTTTTGCAATCAAACTTATTATCAATACTGAAACTCAAACTCAAAAGATTTTGACTGAATTCTAATATACTGCCGTTTGCATTTTTCCAAACGGTCAAATTCTCGTGTTCGTTTTCCTCATATAAGTAAAGAGCATATCCCTCCGGAATATCTGTTATAATATAATTATTTTCAATTGTTTTATGGGTTGGAATATAACTTTCACTTACTTTTATTTCCGTTGTTCCTCCGAATTTGTTCATTATAAAATTAACAATCGGCTCTCTTGTAGCCGAAACGCTCATAAGACCGGAAAACACCGCAATTAAAGCTATAATTGCGGCAAGCAAGCCTCTTCTGACGGTTCTGCGTGTTGACAGCCGAATGTGATTATTTTTTCTTATCAGCTTATTCATCGAGTTTTCAAATTTTTCCGAAAACTCCCATTCTATTTCATTCTCGCCTTTAAGCTTTGAAATTTCTTTGTTTTCGGCTTCAATCAGCGCCTGCACAAATAATTTCTTGACATTATCCAATCTAATCCCTCAAATCATCGTCTAATATTTCAAGCAATTTTTTCTTGCCTCTTATCAGTTTTTGCTGAACGGCAGAGGGCTTCTCCCCCAATAAATCGGCAATATCCTTTATCTTCATATCACAGACGAAATGATAATACATAACGTCTCTGTATGTTTCATTGAGCAACTCAACAGCGTTTACAATTTCCTTGTAGCTTTCTGTAAGGCTCATTTTTTCAAAGAAACGTTCATCCGTCAGATTTCCGATATCGCCTGTAAAAATATGCTCGCATGCTCGTTTATTTCTATTAAAAAGATTTATTGCATTATTTTTGGCTGCCGTAATAACATACGCCGATGTCTTTTTAGACCTCGGGTCATCAATGGCTTTCATATTTTTAGCAATTCTGATAAACGTCTCATGCACTGCATCCTCAGCGTCTTCATTGTTATGAAGAATCGAATAAGCAACCGAAACCATTCTTTTTCTGTATTCGTGATATATTATTTCAAATTTTTCTCTGTCATCCTCACTGTCTATGAATGACATATACATCGCTATCATATTTTCACCTATTATATATAACAATCCGATTTTGCATTTACATGACAAAACATCTCATACTTTTTTTACCATTTATTTTTTGCCGTGTCAAGAAAAGAGCAAAAATGTTTAATTAACGTGCATAACTATAGAAAATGCCGCGTTTACGAGGTCTTAATACTTTTCGGGCACAAAAAAAGAAGCACTCAAAATGAGTGCTTCCTTGTGGATGTAATTAAAATTACTTGAGTTCGACCTTAGCGCCGACTTCTTCGAGCTTAGCCTTAGCTGCCTCAGCCTCGTCCTTAGAGATGCCTTCCTTAACAGCCTTGGGAGCACCGTCAACAAGAGCCTTAGCTTCGCCGAGTCCGAGACCGGTGAGCTCACGAACAACCTTGATAACCTTAATCTTGTTTGCGCCTACGTCAGCAAGAACAACGTCAAACTCTGTCTTCTCCTCAGCAGCGGCTGCTCCGCCTGCTGCAGGTGCTGCAACTGCAACTGCTGCAGCTGCCGATACGCCGAATTCTTCTTCAACGGCTTTAACGAGCTCTGAAAGCTCAAGAACTGAAAGAGCTTTGAGCTCTTCAATCATAGCAGTAACTTTCTCTGATGCCATGGTAATTAACCTCCGATAAATTATAGTAATAAATTTTAAAATTATTCAGCAGCCGGTGCTTCTGCTTCTGCGGGAGCAGCGGTCTCTGCTGCGGGAGCCTCCTCGGCAGCTTCTTCTGCCGGAGCTTCACCGCTCTTATCAACAATAGCCTGAACAGCACGAGCAAAGGCTGCGATAGGCGCGTTGAATGCGCTGAGAACAGTAGCAAGCAAAACTTCTCTTGAAGGAAGCTTTGAGAGCTCGCTGAGTTTTTCCTCACCGATAACATCCTTATCAATGAAGCCGCTCTTCATCTTAAATGTCTTGATTTGCTCCTCGTATTTACCGAGAATTCTTGCAGCTGCAACGTAATCTTCCTTACTGGTTGCGATTGCGCTGGTACCCTCAAGTACGCTGTCCATACCCTCAAGACCTGTACCGTCAAGAGCCAAACGGATAAGTGTATTCTTAATAACGGTGTACTCAACACCCGCCTCACGAAGCTCTTTACGGAGCTTGGTGTCGTCGGCAACGCTGATACCCTCGTAATTAACGATTACACCTGCGCAGGAATTCTGTATTCTCTCCTTGAGAGCAGCTACCTGCTGTTTTTTGACTTCGAGAACTTTCTCACTTGGCAAACGAATTCACCTCCTAAAGATTATTGACGCTTGCGCTATGAGAATAAAGAAAAGGTCTTTTCCGCACAAAGACGAAAAAGACCGTAAACTTTTAAAAAGCTGATCTTCCTCGGCAGGCAACCGCTTGGGTTTTACGCATTGTGCACCCGCTGTCTTCGGCAAGCGAATATTATACTAACACAGAGCCGCGGCTCTGTCAAGTATTTTGATTATTCGGCAACTACTGCGGCACCGAACTTGTTGGCGTTGATTTTAACGCCGGGGCCCATTGTTGTAGCAACAACGCAGGACTTAATATACTGACCCTTCATTGCGGCCGGCTTAGCCTTAACAATAGCATCCATAAGAGTGTTGAAGTTCTCACAGAGCTTATCTTTGCCGAACGAAGCCTTGCCGATGGGGCAATGGATGATGTTGTTTTTATCGAGTCTGTACTCGATTTTACCTGCCTTAGCCTCGGTAACAGCCTTTGCAACGTCGGGTGTTACTGTACCGGCCTTGGGCGACGGCATAAGTCCGCGAGGACCGAGAACCTTACCTAAGCGGCCTACAAGACCCATCATATCGGGTGAAGCTATGCAGACGTCGAAGTCCATCATACCGCCCTGAACCTCTGCAACGAGGTCGGCGTCACCGACGAACTCAGCACCGGCAGCCTGTGCAGCCTTAGCGGCGTCGCCCTTAGCGAAAACGGCAACTCTTACCTTTTTGCCGGTTCCGTTCGGAAGAACGACAGCACCTCTTACCTGCTGGTCGGCATGACGAGAGTCAACGCCGAGGCGAATGTGTGCTTCTATTGTTTCATCAAACTTCGCGGTAGCTGTCTTAACTGAAAGTTCAAGTGCTTCCGGAGCGTCATAAAGCTTTGTTCTGTCGATAAGCTTAGCGCTTTCGACGTATTTCTTACCGTGTTTCATAATCTAATTTTCCTCCCATTAAGTGGTTATCGGATCTTTCCTCCCACGGGGGAGATCAATCTACGACAGTTATGCCCATAGAACGAGCTGTACCGGCGATCATGCTCATAGCTGTTTCAACGGTAGCTGCGTTTAAATCGGGCATCTTCTGCTCAGCGATTTTTCTTACCTGATCTTTTGTTATCGATGCGACCTTAGTCTTATTCGGAACACCCGAACCGCTCTCAATGCCGCAAGCCTTTTTGATAAGGACTGCCGCGGGCGGAGTCTTAGTTACGAATGTGAATGAATGGTCTGCATAGACCGTGATAACGACGGGGATTATAAGACCTGCGTCGTTCTTTGTGCGTTCGTTAAATTCCTTTGTGAACGCCATAATGTTTACACCGTGCTGACCGAGTGCCGGACCAACAGGCGGAGCCGGCGTTGCTTTTCCGGCCGGGATCTGAAGCTTAATAAAGCCTATTACCTTTTGAGCCATTGTTTGCACCTCCAAAATTCGTGGTAGTGGCGGAATGAGCGCTCGACTCACCCCTCCCACAGCGCACCCTTAAGATACGCCATAAAAAGCGGGTATACCGCTGATTACCTGTTTTAATTGTTTATTGCTTCAACCTGGTCGAGTTCAAGATCGACCGGGGTCTCTCTGCCGAGCATTGAAATAACGACTCTGACAGAATTGTTGTCGGTATCGACATTGTCAACAACACCAATAACGCCTTCGAACGCGCCGTCGATTATGGAAACCATATCGCCCTTCTTGTAGTTGACCTCAACTACCTTCTTCTCAACGCCGAGAGCATAAATCTCATCGTCGGTGAGCGGAACGGGTTTTCCCTCAGGACCCACGAAGCCGGTAACGCCGCGCGTATTGCGTATTACGTACCAGGTGTCATCGTTCATCTGAAGCTCGTCGGAGTCCTCGTCCTCATAGACGGCGACCTTAACAAGCACATAGCCCGGGAATATTTTGCGTTCTACTTCTTTTTTGGTTCCGTCGTCACGTATTTCGGTAACGGTTTCCGTGGGAACCTTTACTTCAAGAATCTGGTCATGAATTTTACGGTTCTCGACAACTGTTTCAATGTTTGACGCAACCTTGTTTTCATAACCCGAATAGGTATGAACTACATACCATTTGGAGATATCTGCCATATGCTACCTCCGTTATAAGCTGAAAAAGTTTGCTGTAATCGCACCTGCCGTCGCAGCCTCTGCTCCGCCGCCTGATTTGGAAGCGAGATTTATAAGAAGCTTAACGAGTTCGGAAAGCCCGGTGTCAATAAGCCATATAACGACTCCGATAATAACAACCGAAACTATAACTACAAGCGAGGACTTGAGTACGGTTTTTCTGTCGGGCCAGACGACCTTTTTGGACTCGCCGCGAAGTTCCTTAAAGAACTTCTTTATACTCCTGCCCATACGTACGAATACGTTAGGCTTCTTGTCCTTTACTTTTGCGGTTTTTGCAGGCTTTTCAGCCTTTTTGTCTTTCACTTGCTTTGCGGGTTTGGTATTTTCGGCAGAAACTTTTTTGTTTTCGTCAGCCATATTTTTACCTCCGCTTACTTAGTTTCCCTGTGGAGAGTATGCTTCTTGCAGAAGGGGCAATACTTATTCATCTCCAACCTGTCGGGTGAATTTTTCTTGTTCTTCATCGTGTTGTAGTTGCGCTGTTTGCATTCAGTGCAAGCTAATGTGATTTTGACTCTCATTTATTTCGGCACCTCCGTTATTGGCGGCTCACGGCCGCTTATGTTAGCCTACCTCGAAAAAAGCGGGCACAAAAAAAGAACCCTCTTTCAGAGGTACAGTTACTATATCACACTGTGGGCTTTAAGTCAATAGTTTTTATTCAATTTGCGGCGACAGTATCCGGCAAGCCGTGAATTTTGCGGTTTTTGTTAATTGTTCCGTCCTGCGAAAGAAGCTGCTCTCCTCGCGATTCACGGAAGCGGAAAAATATGTTTGACTTTTTATATACGCCGGATATATTATATATAGTATATAAAAAGCAAAAATCGAGACGTGACAACAAGCAATGACAGACTGCCGCCGCGGCGGACAGTAGGAAAGGCGCAAATATCAAATGGAATTTATAAAAAAAATGTTCAAATGGTCGGCTTTGATTTTTTCCGCCGTCACCACTCTTTTCTGTATGTATGATGCCGTTAAGGAAAAGGACAAAATTTCTTCCGAACTGAAATAATGATTTTACATTCTGTTTAAGAGGTAGAAAATGTCTGTATGCATTATATATGCGAGCAAATACGGCTCCGCAAAAAAGGTTGCCGGGTTAATTGCCGAAAAACTCGGCGGATGCGATATTTTTAACATCGCAGAGGATAGCTTTGACCTGTCTAAATATAATTTTGTCATAATCGGCAGCGACATACGCATGGGAACGGTTGACAAGCTGATAACAAAGCTGCTCTTTCGGTTCATAAAGCCGCTTTCCGAGAGAAAATGCGCATATTTTTTAACCTGCATTTTTCCCGAAAACGGCGACGGTTATTTTAAGCGCAATATCCCCTCTCAGCTTTTAAGTGAAGCCGTTGCCGTCGCCGCAATAGGCGGCGAGCTTGACTTCAAAAGGCTGCGCGGAACAGACCGATTTGCCGCAAATATGATTTTAAAGGCCGAACGTGAAAATGATGTTTACAAGACGTTTTCGCTCGACACCGACAAAATATCGGATTTTGTTGATAAACTGAAGCCGCAACTTTAGGTTGCGGCTTTCGCTACCGCTCCGCAACCTATATTTTCCGCTTTTTTCGTTTTGCAAAGCAGAATGTCTTGAAGTTAATAATTCATAAGCTAAAATGGAGACACAAACGAACGAGAGCTAAAGGAGGAAAAAATATGGCATATCTCGATAAGGTCAAGCTTGCCGATTACACAAGAAAAGAGGACTGGCTCAATTCAATATCACACATGGTAGGCGGCGGACTGTCGATAGTGGCACTTTTGATGTGCTGCATAAAATCAATAATTCTTCGCAGATGGGATTATCTGCTTTTGAGCTTTATATACGGCATCACCATGATAGCTATGTATTCGTGCTCTTCGGTTTACCACGCATTGCGCCCTAACAACGGCAAAAAGGTAATGAGAATGATAGATCACTCGATGATATATCCGATGATTGCCGGCACAATAACGCCGTTTGCGCTGCTCGTAATCAAGCCGGTAAAGCCTGTTCTCGGCTGGGTGATTTTCGCTGTCGCATGGGTCGTTGTGGCAACAATGATACCGCTTACTCTTACGATTTTTGAAAAGACAAAGAGAATAGACGTTGTCATGTATCTCGCACTCGGCTGGCTGATAATAATCTCGATAAAAACCCTGTGGGAGGTTTTCAGCAGAACAGGAGTTATATTCTTGATTTCAGGCGGTATAGCATATACACTCGGAGTCATTCTCTACGGCATAGGCAGCAAAAAGCGTTATTTCCACACGGTTTTTCATTTCTTTATAATAATAGGCTCTATTCTTCACTTTCTCGCTATATATATGTATGTGCTTGTATAAGCGGGCAAGAAGCGAACCGAAAAGCAAAGTCGAGCGGTAAAGGTAAAGTCTTGGCTGCTCGACTTTTTATATTCTTACAGTGCAGAATTTTATGTTAAAATAACCTCACGAAACAAAAACCAAATCAAAGATTTTGACCGTTTCGGAGAACAATGAACAGCTAAATTGCGGCTTTCGCCGCCGCACTTCGTGTTGCTCTTGCTGTCGTAGGGCAATTTATGATAAAATTAAATTCAACAAAGAATTAAGGACGGTGCAAAGCTATGCTCCATATAGGCTGCCACCTCTCATCATCGGGAGGCTTTTACAAAATGGGTGAAACCGCTTTGAAAATAGGTGCGGACACGTTTCAGTTTTTCACGCGCAATCCGCGCGGAAGCAAAGCAAAGGAAATAGACCCGGAGGACGCAAAAAAGCTTCTTGAGCTTATGGAGGAAAATCGTTTTCCCTGTATTTTGGCACACGCTCCTTACACCTTGAACCCGTGCTCCGCAAACGAAGACACGAGGCAATTTGCGCTTGATACAATGGCCGACGACCTTAAGAGGATGGAATTCACTCCGAATCAGATGTACAATTTTCACCCCGGCAGTCATACAGGTCTCGGAGTTGAAAACGGTATTGAGCTGATATCGTGTCAGCTTAACAGGATATTGACAAAGGGGCAGACTACCACCGTGCTTTTGGAAACCATGGCAGGAAAGGGCACAGAGGTCGGCAAAAGCTTTGATGAGCTTCGAGAAATACTCGACCGTATCGAATTGAGTGAAAAAGTCGGCGTGTGCCTTGACACGTGCCACGTTTTTGACGCCGGCTACGATATTGTAAACTCTCTTGACGAGGTGCTTACGGATTTTGACAGAATAATAGGCCTTGAAAAGCTTCGAGCCATACATATAAATGACAGTAAAAATCCGCTCGGCAGTCATAAGGACAGACACGAATGCATAGGTAAAGGCTATATTGGGCTTGACGCCATGAAAAGAATAGTCACTCATCCCGTTCTTAATCACCTGCCGTTTTATCTTGAAACACCGAACGACCTTGACGGCTACAAGGCAGAAATTGAGTTGCTTCGCTCTTTTTGCGATTAAACGCGGCGTCACTTGAAAAAATTATATATTTATGCTAAAATGTTTTATAAATTTGTTTGTACCGTTAAAGCTTTTAAAAAGATAGGCTGTTCAAACTTTTAAAGGAATGAATATAAATGCATTTGCAGGAATCCGGCGAGATGTATCTCGAAACAATATATTTGCTGTCAAAAAACAGCGACAGCGTCCGTTCGATAGATGTATGTGAGAAAATGGGTTTCTCAAAGCCCAGCGTAAGCCGTGCCGTTGGCCTTTTAAAGCAAGGCGGATACCTCTACACCGATAAAAACGGCTATTTGTTTTTGACCGATGAGGGCAAAAAAGTTGCACACAAAACATATGAGCGACACGTGGTGCTGTCGCAATTTTTTGAGTCGATAGGCGTTTCCGCCGAAACGGCAACAAATGACGCCTGCAAAATCGAGCACGTTATAAGCGACGAAACCTTTAACGCCGTAAAAAAGCTGTTCCGTGACAAATAACAGATGCTTAAAATTACATAAAAAAAGCGACAAGGCGAAAAATCGTCTTGCCGCTTTTTTTATGAAACAATTAAAAGCTTAACACTCCTAGATGTTCAAGCAAAATCTTTATTCCGATTAAAACGAGTATTATTCCGCCGCAAAGCTCCGCTTTGTTTTTATACTTCACTCCGAATTTGTGTCCTACGCCCACGCCGAGAGCGGAGAGTATAAATGTTACACTTCCTATTACGGTTATCGATGTCAGGATATTCACCTGCAAAAAAGCAAAAGTAACGCCGACGGCGAGTGCATCGATACTCGTTGCCACCGCCATAAGAGTCAGCTCCTTAAGGTCGAGCTTTTCTTCGTATTCGGGCTTTTCATCAGAGTCTTTATCCTTTTTAAACGATTCTATTATCATTTTTCCGCCGATAAACAACAGCAGGAAAAAGGCAATCCAATGGTCAATACTCGTTATGTAGCGCTCAAACTGCTTACCGAGTGCCCAACCAAGCAGCGGCATCAATGCCTGAAATCCGCCGAAAAAAAGCGCAATAACGGCTGTTTTGCCGATATCAAGTCGCCGCATTTTCAGCCCCTTGCAAACAGCTACTGCAAACGCATCCATTGAAAGCCCGACGGCAATGAGTAAAAGCTCGGAAAAACCCATAACACAACCTCCGTTTGTAAACAAAAAAAGACTTGCGTACGGCGTTTGCCATACGTAAGTCTTGTCTCTTAAGGTAAGCCGGACCAAAAAGGTCAGTATGTTGACTTGCCGCACACAAAGGCGCTGACTACTCGCTTACGAGTAAGGAGAGTTTAACATAATATTAGACACCTGACAAGAATTTTTATGTTTTGCCTTTAACAAGATCCCAGTACGCTTTAGCCGCCTGTTCTATCTTATTATCGCCGAACACGTAATATTTCTTGCTTTTGATGTCGTCCGGCAAATATTGCTGACTTACATAATGATTTTTATAGTCATGCGGGTATTTATAGAACTGCCCCTTATTGGGATTATCCTCCCCGTCAAAATGCTTATTCTGAAGAGTTCGCGGAATTCTTCCGTAATTTCCGTTTTGCACGTCCTCCATTGCAGCATTTATTCCCTTGTATGCCGAATTTGATTTCGGGGCGGTGCAAACGAGCACCACCGCGTCGGCAAGAGGTATGCGCGCCTCTGGCAGTCCCACCTGCAGGGCGGCATCCACGGCCGCTTTTACTATGGGAATTATCATCGGATAGGCAAGCCCCACGTCCTCGCAGGCGCACACCATAAGCCGCCTTGTAGCCGAAGGGAGGTCGCCTGCCTCAAGAAGCCTCGCAAGATAGTGAAGTGCGGCATTGGGGTCGCTGCCGCGCATGGATTTTTGGAACGCGGACATAACGTCATAGTTTTCGTCGCCTTTTTTGTCATATCTGAATGCGTTTTTTTGCGTGAGCGACATTACGCTCTCCGGCGTTATTACCCGTTTGCCGTCCTTCGGTGCTACGGACAGCACCGAAAGCTCCACAAAATTCAGAGCCTTGCGCACATCGCCGCCTGCGGCGTATGCTATATGCTCCTTAACCTCTTGCGGAACCTCTATCAAAGTTCCGCTTTCGTTCTCAAGAAATTTATACCCGCGGTCAATCGCCGGAAGCATATCCTCGGCTGTAACCGATTTAAATTCAAATACCGTTGAACGGCTGAGAACCGCGCTGTATATATAAAAATAAGGATTTTCGGTTGTTGAAGCTATAAGAGTTATAGCCCCGTTTTCTATGTACTGCAAAAGCGATTGCTGCTGTTTTTTATTGAAATACTGTATCTCGTCAAGGTAAAGCAATATCCCGTTAGGTGCCGCGAGGGTGTCAAGCTCCGAAACTATTTCTTTAATATCCGCAGTTGACGCATTTGTTCCGTTGAGCTTATGCAGCTTGCGGTTTGTGGTTTTTGCTATAATTTTGGCAAGCGTCGTTTTGCCTGTGCCCGACGGCCCGTAAAATATCAGATTCGGAAGCGTACCCGAATTCAAGATATTGCGAAGCGGCATACCCTCTGCCAAAAGGTGCTTTTGGCCGACCATATCTTCGATTTTTTCGGGGCGTAGCCTGTCAGCTAACGGTGAAGACATATTTTTACCGCCTTTCCGACTGCATATCCATAATAAAGAATAAAGCGGCGCGCCCTGTTGCAGTCGTAAAGGACGCGCGTCGACTAAAATTTTTTGTTTTTATCCGGAAATAATCAGCTTTTCAATTTCAGCGGGAGTCGAAACAATATAATCCGCTTTGTGCTCACGAAATTCCTCAAGACTGCCGAAGCCGTAAAGCACCGCTATGCACGGTATGCCTGCTCCCTTTGCACCGTCGATGTCAAATTTTCTGTCGCCGACCATAACGGCGTCGTTTTTGGATGAGCCGATCTTCTTCAGCGCGTTTTCGATTATCTCCGTCTTATCGGAGCGTATTTCATCAAAAGTGACGCCTCCTACATAGTCGAAATAATCGTATAGGTTGTTTTTCTTCAGAATGCTTATTATAAATTGCTCCGGCTTTGACGACGCGGTGGCTGTTTTCACGCCGCAGTCTCGCAGCTTTTTCAAAAGCTCGGGTATACCGTCGTAAGCCCTTGATTCCCAAAGGCCCTTTTCGCGGTATCTCTCGCGGTACTTTTCCACCATAAAATCTATTTTTTCATCGTCGTAGGAATAAAAGCTCTTAAAGCTGTCATATATAGGCGGTCCTATAAAACGGCGAAGCTCCTCGTCCGTCGGCTCCGGTTTATTATCCGCCCGAAAAGCATATTTAAGACTTTTGAATATTCCTTCCGACGAGTCAAAAAGAGTTCCGTCGAAGTCAAAAAGCACTGTGCCGAAGTTAAGTTTCATAAAAACCTCGCTTATTTCACCTTTGATACATCGGCAACGACATTTATATAAGCGCCGTTTGCGTCAATCGTATAGAAGGTAACTGTATCATTTGAAGAAAATCTGAGATTGTAATGAGCGGCATAATTACTCTCGGTATACACCTTATAGCCCTTTGTCTCGGTATTGAACACATACATACGGTAATCCATGGCATTTGTCACCGTACCGAGCATTACAACGTATTTCCCGTCGGGACTTACGGTGAAAAGAAGCGGATTCATTTTATAGCCTACCGTCTCTATTACCGTGTTATCCTCGGTATTAAACAGTCTGCCGTCCTCTTTCGAAAGAATCCAATCGCCGCTTCTGACATAAGAGCTGCCGTATGTTCCGTAGAACATATTTATTACACTCGACTGACCGTTAAGATACTTCATAGTATTAAAACCGTTGTCGGTCTCTTTAATATACACAAAGCCGCCGTCCGACGTGGGCTTCGCATATGTATCGAGCACGTCTGTTACCGCGTCAACATCTTTATTGTTGCCGTTTTTGATGTAAATATCCTTCGGAGTGCTGCCGTCCTCCTGCTCCTCGTAGTTTCTGCACGAGAAGAACGGTATTACGGAGGTAGTAGATTTAAGCTCCGTATCGGTTATCATACAGAAGTCCGGACGAACCGCTCCGTTTATGTTTACGGTACGGTTGTTCTCATTGAGAAATCTCGTTGAGGTGCCGTCGTTACGATTGAGAATATATGCTTCCTCCCAGACAACATTGTCGGTATACACCTTTTGAGCGTCTGTATGAAGAAGGAGCAAGCACTTACCGTCCGCAGCGTAAGCCGATGGAAGATTTGCCACCCTGAACATAACAAAATCGTATATATACACGGGAGTCTGCGCACTCTGCGCCGTGTACACGCCGTAGCCGGTCAAAACACCGTCGCGCTCAATATAATAGATTTTTGCAGGTATCTGCTGACCGCTGAGAGAAACCGTAACATCCATGGTACCGGTAGGGTCTATCGGGTCATAACTCTTGCCCTTGAACTCATAGAACTGAACGGTTCCGGCGGTGTCCACGGTATAAACGACGGAAGAAATATCCGTTTTCATATACGGTATTTGAATTTCCTTTTGCGAGAGCGTTATTGCGGAGAGCTCGGCCTTTTCTTCACTCTTTGCCGAGCCCTGAGAAGAGCCGTCAGCAGTTGATTTAAGGTACAGTGCGCCGCCGAGCATCAAGAGCGCAAGCACCGCAACTATTACGGTAAAAACGGTTTTACCCTTTGTCGGAGCTTTTTTGTCATTGCCTGCATTAGGCTTTTGCGCTTCTTTTTCAACCGGAGTGCCGTCATTTTTGGTCTTTTCGTTTTTATCCATAAACGGAATACCACCTTTATTATAGTTTGCACTTTTTATACAGTTTTATATTATACTATGAGGCGACAAAAAAACAAGCCGCGAAGACTTATTGTGTAACGGCACTTATTATAATCCGCAACAAAAACTTATCGGTTTTTGTCGTTTTTTTGCCGTGTGATATTGCATTTTTCAAAAAACTACATTATAATAATTTGTGTCACACTTAAGACGGTTGTGATACCGACCGTTTGAGGTGTGTTTTTTTATGTTTGAATAACGCCGCAGGCGAAAAACAAAAAAGGCTGATCCGCAGCCGTTTACAGGAGAAAAAAGTGAAAATAGGATTTGACAACGACAAGTATCTGAGTCTCCAATCGGAGCAAATCAGAAGCCGCATCGATGAATTCGGAGGTAAGCTCTATCTTGAATTCGGCGGAAAAATTTTTGACGATTATCACGCTTCGCGCGTGCTGCCGGGATTTTTGCCGGACAGCAAAATGAAAATGCTCATAGAGCTTAAAGACGAAGCGGAAATGATAATCGCAATAAACGCAAACGACATCGAAAAAAGCAAGATGCGCGGCGATATAGGTATAACCTACGACCTCGACGTGCTGAGACTTATCGACATATACTCGTCCTTCGGGCTTGTTGTCAGAAGCGTGGTTTTAACGCAGTACAACTCTCAGCCGCTTGCAAAGGCTTTTTCCGAAAAGCTGAACTCACTCGGCATTGACGTTTATCGTCACTATGCCATTGACAACTACCCTACCGACGTAAAGCTCATAGTCAGCGATGACGGCTACGGCAAAAATGATTTTATCAAGACCGAAAAATCGCTCGTCGTGGTAACGGCGCCGGGTCCGGGCAGCGGAAAAATGGCTGTTTGCCTGTCTCAGCTATATCATGAGAACAAGCACGGCGTTAAGGCGGGATACGCAAAATTCGAGACTTTTCCCATTTGGAATCTCCCGTTAAAGCACCCCGTCAACCTCGCATACGAGGCGGCAACAACCGACCTCAACGACGTTAACATGATAGACCCGTTCCATCTTGAAGCGTACGGAAAAACCACCGTAAATTACAACCGCGACATAGAGGTATTCCCTGTGCTCAACACTATTTTTGAGCGTATTTACGGAAGCTCGCCCTACCGCTCACCCACCGATATGGGCGTTAATATGGCAGGCTTTTGTATAACCGACGACAAGGTTGTATGCGACGCCGCAAAGCAAGAGGTTATAAGACGTTATTACAAAGCCCTCGTAAGAGAGAAAAACGGCGAAAAGGTTTCGGGCGAAATTTTCAAGCTCGACCTTTTGATGAAGCAGCTTGAGGTCTCGGTTTCGGACAGGAAATGCGTAGAGCCTGCAATAGAAGTGAGCAAAAAGACTAACGCTCCGGCAACGGCGGCATTGCTTCCCGACGGGCAGATTGTAACCGGCAAAACCTCATCTCTTCTCGGCGCAACATCGGCAATGCTTTTAAACGCGCTGAAAACAATAGCCGGTATAGATGATTCGGTAAAGCTCATCTCGCCATCCGTCATAAGTCCCATACAGCACCTTAAAACAGAGCATTTCGGCAGTAAAAATCCGAGGCTTCATACGAACGAGGTGCTTTTGGCGCTTTCGATTTCCGCTGCAACCGACGAAAATGCACGAAAAGCTATGGACGCTTTACAATATCTTCGCGGATGTGAGGTTCACTCTACCGTAATACTCTCTTCGGTAGACTCCGACACACTCTCAAAGCTTGGCATAAACGTCACATGTGAGCCCGAGCGCGAGACGAGAAATCTTTTCAACAGATAAAACACGGTGCTGCGCCGGGCAGGACGCACGGCATACCGCAGCACAGTCTTTATATATATACTAAATCACGCGGGAAACCGCTCTCGTAAGGGGAGAAATTTTATGGCAGCAAAGTATATTTTCGTAACAGGCGGCGTTGTTTCCGGTCTCGGCAAGGGAATTACCGCGGCTTCTCTCGGCAGACTTTTAAAGGACAGAGGTCTTAAGGTCACCGTAATGAAGCTTGACCCGTATCTCAATGTTGACCCCGGCACAATGAATCCCATACAACACGGCGAGGTATTTGTAACGGATGACGGAGCGGAAACGGATCTTGACCTCGGACATTATGAGAGATTCATTGACGAAAGCCTCACCAAAAACAGCTCATGCACATCCGGCAGCGTTTATTTTAACGTGCTTTCAAATGAGCGCAAGGGCGTTTACGGTGGGCAAACCGTTCAGATAATTCCTCACATAACAAACGAAATCAAGAGAAGAATCGCTCTTAACGAAACAGAAAATACCGACATAGTTATGGTGGAAATCGGAGGTACCGTAGGCGATATCGAAAGTCTTCCGTTCCTTGAGGCCATACGTCAGTTCGCTCAGGAAAGAGCCGGCAGATGTATGTTTATTCACGTGACGTTGGTACCCTTCCTCGGGGCATCAATGGAGCTTAAAACAAAGCCCACGCAGCACTCGGTAAAAGAACTGCTCGGCATCGGCATAAGGCCGAATGTTATAGTCCTCCGCACAGAGCATCACATAGACCGCGACATAAAGGAAAAAATCGCTCTCTTCTGCAATGTTCCAAGTGAAAACGTAATAGAAAATATCGATCTCCCCACTCTTTATGAAATTCCGCTTGCACTTGAAAAAGAGGGACTTGACAAAATAGTTGTAAACACCTTAAAGCTTGACTGCAAAGAGCCCGACCACACCGATTGGATGAATATGATAGACAAAAATTCGCATTTGTCAAAGGAGGTCAACATTGCGCTCGTCGGCAAATATGTTGAGCTTCACGACTCATACCTCAGCGTAAACGAGGCATTAAAGCACGGCGGACTCGACCACGACGCACACGTCAACATCGATTGGGTCGATTCCGAATCAATAACCGAAGAAAATGTTGCGGAACGTCTTAAAAATGCCGACGGCATACTTGTCCCCGGCGGTTTCGGCACACGCGGAATAGAGGGAAAGATCGCCGCAGCAAAATATGCGCGCGAAAACAAGGTTCCGTATCTCGGCATTTGCCTCGGACTTCAGATAGCAATTATCGAATTTGCGAGAAACGTACTCGGTCTCAAGGATGCAAACACAACGGAAATTGACCCCGATACGGAAAACCCCGTAATTTATCTTATGCCCGACCAGCACAACGTAACCGATATGGGCGGCACCATGAGACTCGGCGCATACCCGTGTATGCTTGACGAGGGCTCAAAAGCATACAAAGCATACGGCAAGCAACTCATTTCCGAGCGTCACCGTCACCGTTACGAGGTAAACAACGATTACAGAGACCTGCTTGAGAAAAACGGTATGCACATATGCGGACTCTCCCCCGACAAGCATATTGTTGAAATGGTAGAGCTCAAGGATCACCCGTGGTTTGTCGCAAGCCAGGCACATCCCGAATTTAAATCGCGTCCGACAAAACCGCATCCCCTTTTCAGCGGACTTATAGGCGCCGCTCTCGATTACAGAGAAAGCAAATAAGACTTCAAAAGTAAAGGCTGTAAAACTCTCGTTTTTACAGCCTTTTTTATTGCTTTTAAATTTTTATATAAGCTCTCTGCCCATAAGCACGCCCATAACGCTTGCCATCATAAGGCCGCGAGTCCAACCGCTTGAATCGCCGAGGCAATGAAGCCCCTCAATATTCGTATTGAACTTCTCATCCATTTTAACCTTATTGGAATAGAACTTGATTTCGGGGCCGTAAAGCAGCGTTTCCTCGCTTGCAAAGCCGGGTACCACCTTATCTACAGCCTCTATGAATTTGATTATATTCATAAGAGTTCTGTACGGCATTGCGGCTGTAAGGTCGCCTGCCACCGCGTCCGGAAGGGTCGGACGAACGTTACTGCGCGCCAAATCCTCCTGCCATGTGCGCTTACCTGCCAAAATATCACCGTATCTTTGAACGAGGATGTGACCGTCGGCAAGCATATTCACAAGCTCGCCGACTTTCTTTGCATACGGTATAGGCTCATCAAACGGCGGGCGGAAATTGTGGCTGCAAAGAATAGCGAGGTTCGTATTGTCGCTCTTTGTATTTTTGTAGCTGTGTCCGTTTACCACGGCAAGCGAGTTGTTGTCGTAATTCTCCTGGCTGACAAAGCCGCCGGGATTTTGGCAGAATGTACGCACCTTATTTGTGAACGGTTCGGGATAGCCTATAAGCTTTGACTCATACAGAGCCTCATTTACGTCCTCCATTACCTCGTTTCTGACCTCGACTCTGACGCCGATGTCAACGGTTCCGGGGAGATGCTCGATATTATGCTTTTTGCACATATCCTCAAGCCAGTCGGCACCCTTTCTGCCTGTTGCTATGACTACATTGTCGGCGGAAACGGAAAATTTTTCGCTCTCCGGCTTACCGCACGGAAGGAATACCGCGCCTTTTGCTCTGCCGTCCTCGACAATCAAATCCACGCATTCCGTTTTAAAGATAATCTCAACGCCGTTGTCGGTAAGATGCTTTTCGATTTTCCCGTAAAGCTCCTGTGCCATTTCTGTGCCGAGATGACGTATGGGACAATCCACAAGCTTCAAACCTGCCTGTATCGCACGCAGTCTTATCGCCTTGATTTTTTCGTCGTGACCTACGCCCTCGACCTTTTTATCGGCACCGAACGAAAGATATATTCCGTCCGTATACTCTATCATCTGCTGAGCGAACTCATGCCCGATAAGGTCCGGCAAATTTCCGCCAACCTCGCAGCTGAGCGAAAGCTTGCCGTCTGAGAATGCACCCGCACCGGAAAAGCCCGTAGTGATATTGCAGTCGGGCTTACAGTTTACGCATTTACCCGTCTTGGCTTTGGGACAATGCCTCTTTTCCACGGGCAAGCCTTTTTCAACGATCATTATTTTTTTCTTTGAACCGTTTTTCAGCATCTCAAGAGCGGTAAAAATACCCGAGGGGCCTGCGCCGATGATCAATACGTCCGTTTTCAAATTACTCATTCCTTTACATAAAAAAACCGTAAATACCGACTTACGTTTTCCGGCTATTTACGGTAATCAGTTACTACTAATTACATATTATATTAGCACGACTGAGCCGTAATGTCAAGCGGACAAAAAAAGCGCCGCGCAAAGCTGAGCGTTGTGCGGCGCAGATATGAATTTTGCATAGGTTTTATCAGTTGGGTGTGTAGAGATTTGCATATGGACGCGAAGTAGTGGGAACAAGCTTTGTGAACGGCACGGACATAATTTCATCAAAGCTCTTGCCGAACTTTTCACAGTAAGCACGCACATGTCTTTGAAGCTCATCCGTATCGCGGCTGTCAAGCTCTTTTACAGCGGTTATATGCTCCGATATATTCTCCTGCGGCACCTCACCGCGTATGAATATTCTGCCGCCGTGCATACCGGTGGCACAATGCGGTCCGACAATCGGCAGCTTTTCCGAATTGTCGAGTCCGAGGACTATGAGTATTCCGCCGGCCATATATTCGCCGAGGAATGCACCTGCGACGCCGCCTATGACCACCACCGGCAAAAGCTCGTGAAACTCTTTCATATGAATTCCCGCTCTTGAGCCCGCGCGTTTTTCGACAAAAATATCGCCGTCGCGCATGGCGTAGCCGAGAGTATCGCCGACATGACCGTGTATTGTAACTGAGCCGCCGCCCATGGTATTGCCGACAGCCTCCTGACCGTTTCCGTACACCTCGATATTGCCGCCGTTTAAATACGCGCCCATATCGTTGCCGGGCGTTCCGTGTATTTCAATGGTTTTGCCCTTATCGAGTGCTGCGCCTATATACCTTTGGCCGTTTACGTCCTCGACGCGTATCATATCTTCACTTAAAAGCATTCCGCGTATCTCATTATTTAATTCCTGAAAGCTGCGTTTTCCGGCTGTTATTATCATTTCGGACACCTCCGGTTAATTTCTGATTTGCTTATTCGCCCGCATGGCGAATTCCGAGTATTTCGAGTTCTTTGTCATTAAGGCCGATACCTCGCAGCATAAGTCTGTTGCCCCTTAAAGAATCTATCGAGTTAAGCCCCATGCCGCCGAGCATCTCTTTTATCTCGTGATTCCACGCATTCACGAGATTTACCACGCGCGGAGTCATTTCGTCCGGGTCAAGTCTTTTCGTAAGCTCGGGCCGCTGAGTTGCGATACCCCAATTACACTTGCCGGTGTGGCATTGCTGGCACATATGGCAGCCCATGGCAATCAAAGGTGCGGTTGCGACATATACCGCGTCCGCTCCGAGGGCTATGGCCTTGACAACATCAGCAGAATTTCTGAAAGAGCCCGATACGACAAGCGAAACCGAATTTCTTATGCTCTCATCCCTGAGCCTTTGGTCTACCGCCGCCAAGGCGAGTTCTATCGGTATACGACATTATCCCTTATCCTTGTGGGAGCCGCTCCGGTTCCTCCGCGGAAACCGTCCATAACTATTATGTCGGCACCTGCGCGCGCAACGCCTGAAACTATCGCCGAGCAGTTGTGTACGGCGGCTATTTTCACCGCAACGGGTTTTTTATACTGGGTGGCCTCCTTTAAAGACCAAATAAGCTGGCGCAAATCCTCTATCGAATATATATCGTGGTGCGGAGCGGGAGATATAGCATCCGAACCGGACGGTATCATACGCGCATTGCTTACCTCCACGGTAACCTTTTCGCCCGGAAGATGTCCGCCTATGCCGGGCTTTGCGCCCTGCCCTATCTTGATTTCGATAAACCGACAGTTATTTAAATACTGCTTGTGAACGCCGAATCTGCCCGATGCAACCTGTACTGCGACATAATCGGTAAAATCTGTAAGACCCGGGTGAAGTCCGCCCTCACCGGTATTAAAAATCGTTCCGAGCTCTTTGGCTGCCATAGCGAGCGTTTTTTGAGCATTGAACGAAATCGAGCCGAAGGACATTGCCGAAAACATAATCGGGGTTTCGAGCTTTACCTGCGGCGGCATAACCGTCTTGAGCCTTCCGTCCTCGGTGAACTCTATCTTGTCGGGCTTTCTGCCGAGGAAGGTTCTTATCTCCATAGGCTCTCTCAAGGGGTCTATGGACGGGTTTGTTACCTGGCTCGCGTTTAAAAGCATTTTATCCCAATAAATCGGATACGGCTTATTGTTTGACATACCCGAGAGCAAAACGCCGCCGGTAGTCGCCTGCTTTATAATTTCTTTCTGCGCCGTCGGAGTCCAGTTAGCGTGGTCGCGATACGCCATATCGTATTTTACGATTTTTATCGCGTGCGACGGGCAAATCACGGCACAGCGATGGCACGCCACACACTTTCTCTCATCAGCCAAAACGGCTTTTTTATCCTTTGAGAAAAAATGCACCTTGTATGAGCATTCCTTGACGCATGCACCGCAAAGCGTACAGCGGTCGCGGTTTCTCTCTATATCAAATTCGGGAACGGTAAAATCCATTATCGGTCGCCCTCCCTTGCAAACGGAATAAATATCGGAGTGCCGCCGTCAACCGCGGCTATTTTTTCGGGATCGGGGCAAATTATGCGTATAGCCGATTCCTCTGACGCAAAATATGTTTTGTTACCCTTTTCCGCAGTGATAAGCGAACGCAGTTTAAGCCTGTCGTTAAGAGCGAGCAAGCCGTGCTTTGAGCCTACCAATATCGAGAACGGACCGTTTATCAACGCGCTTGAATACGCAGTCCTGAGAACGGTGTATACCTTCTTCTTTTCCTCGGGCATACGGTCTATAACATCCCATTCGGGTGCCGCCAATATCTGCGCCGCCGTATCAAGTCTTAAGCCCTGACGCCTTACAAGCAAATCAAAAAGATATGTTATAACCTCGGTATCGGTCTGCAAATTACAGCGATAACCGAATTGCTCAACGTAACGTCGATTTGCGTCATAGCTTGAAATCTCGCCGTTATGGACTATTGACCAGTCAAGCAGCGTAAACGGGTGCGCGCCGCCCCACCAGCCGGGAGTGTTCGTGGGAAATCTGCCGTGAGCGGTCCACGTGTGAGCCTTGTAGTTTTCAAGCATATAATATTCGCCGACATCCTCGGGGTAGCCGACGGCTTTAAACGCGCCCATATTTTTTCCGCTTGAAAAAACGAACGCACCGTCTATTTCGTTATTTATTTTGATAACGCAGCGAGCCGTGTACTCGTCCTCGTCAAAGTCGTTCTTTTTGATTTTACTGGCCGGTACGGCTCCGAAATAACGCCATATAAGCGGCGCGTGGTGTATTGACTTTACCTTACGCGTAGGTATCTGCTCAAAATTCTCTATGTCAAAGTGTCTGAATAAAAACTCCTCGGTTTTAATTCGTGCATCATTGTCATCATAGAAAATATGGAAAGCAAACAAATCCTTATAGTCGGGATAAATCCCGTAAGCCGCAAAGCCGCCGCCGAGACCGTTTGAGCGGTCATGCATCAGCGCAATGCAGTCTATTATATCCGTGCCGTCAAAGCGTTCGCCCGTTCTGTCGGTTATCGCCGCGATGGCACAGCCGGACGGTATACGTACTTCGCCTTCTTTTTTGAGCATAAAAACATCTCCGGTTTTAATTTATTGCAAATCGCAAAATGAAAGTTTTGCGTTAGCAACTTTCACTTTGATATAAATATGGGAAATATTTTATATCGGATTTTAATTTTTTTCAAGTGGATTAGCCCTTGTTTTTCAACAATTACACAGAAAAAGCAGATTGCAAGAACACTGTTTTTGATTTTTGCGTTTTTTATATAATTTGACTAAATATTTTTCGTAAAATTCATTTTTGCAGCATTCAAGTGAATTCAAACTCACCGAACAGCACAAAATGGGGCGAACGACAACGCTCTCAAAAACGTCGAATTTCGCTGTATTCTTTGATTTTTTCGCCGTAATGTGATTTAATATTTACTGTGCGCAACGCGGAATGATGCAGCGCTGTTAACGTTTTTAATCGGAGGAATGAATTATGATTGGAATAGTTGATGTAGGCGGAGGTATGCGCGGCGTTTTCGGCTGCGGCGTCACCGATTTCCTTTTGGATAACGATATAACCTTTGACTACTGCCTGGGCGTATCCGCCGGGAGTGCCAATTTAGCGTCCTATGTATCAAGGCAGCGCGGCAGAAATTACAGGTACTACACCAAATACTCGCTGCGTCCCGAATATATGAGCGCATTCAATTTTGTAACAAAGCACTCGTTTTTTGACCTCGACTATGTCTATTCCGTGCTATCCGATTCCGACGGCGAGGACCCATTGGATTATAAAACTCTTTCGCAGTCAAATCAAATCTACAAGGCTGTTGCCACCAACGGCGAAACGGGAGAGCCGCATTACTTTACAAAGGACGATTTCCGTCAGGACTTCTATGAGCCGTTAAAGGCCTCGAGCGCGATACCCGGTGTTTGCAAGCCCGTAAGCATAGACGGCACCGACTACTTCGACGGTGGAGTTTCCGACCCGATCCCCGTTGAAAAGGCACTTGCGGACGGCTGCGACCACGTATTTCTCATATTGACAAAGCCGATAGATTTCGTCAAAAAGCCCGAAATGTTCAAGAGCGCATACACAAAGGTGTTGAAAAATTATCCCACCGTTATCAAAAAGCTGAATATACGCCACGAAACATATAATAACGAAATCAAAAAAGCACTTGAATTATCAAAAGAGGGTAAGGTCACGATTATAGCTCCGGATGACGGATATTCCGTCACCGCATTTACAAGAAATCTACGAGAATTAAATCACCTTTACAACGAGGGCTATATAAAGGCGGGAGAAATCCTTAAAAATAAGGGTTATCTGTGATTTTTTGTCTATATCGCTGAAATAATCGTTACTTATCTTATTACTGTTGAAATTTGCTTAATATTAGTATAGTATAGACAAAGAGAAGTTTAAAAAACGCATTTTTTCTCAATATATTTGGAGGTTTTGTATGAATTATTCACTTTCCAAGAAGAAAGCAAAAGAGCTCGTCGAAGCAAAACTTTCTCACTTTATGGGGGTTTCTCCCGAGGAGGCTACCGACGAGCAATACTATAAGGCTATTGCTCTTATCGTCCGCGACATGATGAGTCAGGGTAGAACCGAATTTTCGGAAAAGGCCGCAAAGGCGGGAACGAAAAAGGTTTACTATCTCTGTATGGAATTCCTCATGGGACGTTCTCTTAAAACAATCTTTACAATTTAAATCTCACAGACGTTTTCGCGAGTGTTCTCGCCGACTACGGAGTTAAGCTTGAAAACCTTTATGAGTGCGAACCGGACGCAGGTCTCGGCAACGGCGGCCTCGGCAGACTTGCCGCCTGCTATCTTGACGCGCTCGCAACCGACGGATACCCTGCAAGAGGATATTCCATACTTTATGAATGCGGAATTTTCAAGCAGAAGCTTGTTGACGGCTGGCAGACCGAGCTTCCGGACTTTTGGCTACCGGGCGGCGAGGTTTGGCTTGTCCCCCACGAAGAGAGCGCACTTGAGGTTCGCTTTGAGGGCAACGTAAACGAATCGTGGGACGGCGGATTCCACCATGTAGACATTGAGAATTACAAACCCGTACAGGCGGTTCCGTATGATATGTATGTTGCGGGTAAAGACGGAAAGGGAATTTCCGTGCTTCGCCTTTGGGCCGCTAAAGCACCGGCTCTTGATATGACCCTCTTTAATCAAGGCGACTATATGCGTGCTATGGAGCAAAATGCCATGGCCGAAGTCATTTCAAAGGTTCTCTACCCTGCCGACAACCACCCCGAGGGCAAGAGTCTTCGTCTTCGCCAGCAGTATTTTCTTGTATCGGCGTCAATTCAGGATATAGTTCACAGACATCTGCGCGTATTCGGCACAATGGATAACTTCCCCGAAAAGGTTGCCATCCACATAAACGACACGCATCCGACGCTCGCAATACCCGAACTTATGAGAATACTCCTCGACGAATGCGGCTACGGCTGGGACGATGCATGGAAGATAGTCACAAAATCCGTGGCTTACACCAACCACACCGTTATGAAAGAGGCTCTCGAATGCTGGCCGGAGGATATTTACAGCCGCCTGCTTCCGAGAATTTATCAGATAACAAAAGAGATAGACAATCGTCTGCGCTCCTTTGTATGGCAGGCAACAAACAATGCCGATCAGGTTGAGAGAATGGCTGTTGTTTCAAACGGCGTTATACGAATGGCTAATCTCTGTGTTGCATCTTCGCACAGCGTAAACGGCGTTTCGGCGCTCCACAGCGAAATTCTTAAGGAAACCGTATTCCACGATTTCTACGTTCTCACGCCCGACAAATTCAAAAATGTCACAAACGGTATTGCCCACAGACGTTGGCTCTGTCAATCAAACCCCGAGCTTACCGCACTTCTCACCGAGCTTATCGGCGGCGGCTTTGTGTATGACGCAAATGAGCTTTTAAAGCTCCGTGAATTCAAGGACGATGAAAAGGTTCTCGAAAAGCTGCGTGAAATCAAGACGCACAACAAGGAGCATTTTGCCGCACTCGTTAAGAAAAATACCGGCATAGAGCTTGATCCGACCTCAATTTTTGACGTGCAGGTAAAGAGACTTCACGAGTACAAGCGTCAGCATCTCAACGCGCTCAATATTCTTGCCGATTACCTTATGATCAAGGCGAACCCGAGTATTGATTACACTCCGCACACTTATATCTTTGGCGCAAAGGCAGCCGCAGGCTACTATATGGCGAAGAAAATAATCAGCTTTATATATGCTCTCGGCGAAATGATAAACAACGACCCCGACGTAAACGGCAGACTCAAGGTTGTTTACATTGAGGATTATAACGTAACAATGGCCGAAAAGCTTATGCCGGCCGCCGACATTTCGGAGCAGATTTCTCTTGCCGGCACAGAGGCAAGCGGTACGGGCAATATGAAGCTTATGCTCAACGGCGCCATAACCCTCGGCACAATGGACGGTGCAAACATTGAAATCCATGACGCCGTAGGCAGCGACAACATCTTTATTTTCGGCATGAAAACTCCGGAGGTAAATGAGCTCAAGCGCCGTGGCTACAACCCGATGAATTACTACAACAACAATCAAGAGCTGCATAACGTCATTGACTTCATCGCGAAAAATGATATTGCAGGAAAGCGTTTCCCCGAAATTGCCAACATCATCAACAATGACCCGTATATGGTTCTTGCCGATTTTGCCGATTACAGACGTATGCAGCAGTACGCCGTTTCCGTTTGGGCGGATAAGAAAAAGTGGCAGCAGATGTCGCTTATGAACATCTCCGGTGCAGGCATCTTCTCGGCAGACAGGGCAATACATGAATATGCCGATAACATTTGGCATACAAAATCCGCATTCAACGGCGAGACATACCAGGCAGCTGAGCCTGCAAAGGTAAAAAAAGAGGCAGCCGAACAAATCACAGAGAAAAAAGTTGCAGAGGCGAAAGCCCCTGAAAAGAAAGCCGAAAAAAAGCCGACAGAAAAAAAGCCGACAGAAAAAAAGGCAGCCGCAAAAACAGCCGCTTCCGCAGGCAAGAAAGCTAAGAAAAAGAAAAAATAAAATCGCAGCAGCATAAAAACGTAAAGGCGTCATCAAATTTGATGACGCCTTTTATT
>ENA-OQDM01000011-OQDM01000011.1-human-gut-metagenome-genome-assembly--contig:-NODE-11-length-114757-cov-5.626520_pt1 | contig 114757 bp, 99 predicted proteins | sample MGYA00242772_ERZ504605 | MGnify/ENA primary metagenome ERZ504605 (study PRJEB26092, sample SAMD00036348) | human gut metagenome | host: Homo sapiens | study: EMG produced TPA metagenomics assembly of... | reverse complement strand
GGAGAAATGAGCCATGAAGATAGATGAACTGCTGGATAAATATTTCGAAGGGGAAACTTCCTGCGAAGAAGAGCGTGAACTGCGCCGTTTCTTTACCGAAGAGGAAGTGCCGGAGCACCTGCAAACGTACCGCCCCCTATTCGCTTATCTGAACCGGGAAGCAACTTCAATGGCAGAACCGACAGAGGAAAAATCCGTAACAACAGAATCGGCAAAGGAAGTACCCGCACAGCGGAAGCCTTTCCGTCTCTATCGCACATTCTATGCTGTCAGCGGCATTGCCGCCGGATTGCTCCTGCTTCTCGGGGTAGCTAAGATTATATTTCCGCTTTCCGGTGTTCCCGAAAATTATGTCGTCATCGACGGCCAGCGGTATACAGACGAGAAACTGGTGGAAGCCAAAGCACTAGAAGCCCTGCAGAACGCCAGCTTCACGGATGAAGATTTAAGCAACTTACTGTTTCAACACTAATATAACAAGGTTATGAAAACATCTATACTGATTTGCATACGTAGTCTGTGCCTCTTTTCCCTGCTGATTTGCCTGCCAGCCTTTGTACATGCACAAGAGAGACTGCAAATAGCCGACCTATTCAGCAAGTATGGCGAGCAAAAGGACGTGACCAGGGTAGAACTGAACGGCAGTATCCTGAAATCTTACCGCATGACTACCTACAAGAGCCTTGTGTTCAAGAATGTATCCTCCTATCGCCGGGAAATTCAGCAGGCCATTGTACACGACAAGCAAGATAACGCAAAGAAGGCGCAGGAGGTAATGGAAAGCGGTGTGCTGCGCAGCGCTTATTACCAACTGAAAGAGGTGGAACGCAATGGAAAGAAGCTGAACCGCTACATCATTTTCAAGATAGGAAAAGACTCCATGGGCACTTTGATTTACATAGAGGGTCTGCTCAGTGAAAAGGAAATGATGGATATGCTTTACAAATCGGAATAACACTAAAAACAATATACGATATGAAAACCAGAATTATGATTTTGGCCTGCCTGCTTGCTGTGCCGGCCGGCCGCATGGCAGCACAACAACAGACTGACCCTGAACAGAAAGCTACAGTACAGACACAAGGCGACTCCATCATCATCCGGAAAGGAAAAGGAGACATGCGCATCAAGGTGTACGAAGAGCAGTTGGAAGACGGAGAAAAGAAAGAAGTACAAATTTATGAAGGAGTCTATCTCGAGAAAGTGGATGCAGACAAGCGCACTTTCCTCGACGCCCTGCCATTCATCCCCAAAAAGAGAAGATACAATGCTTACGAACCGCACTGTTCCGGTCTGTATATTGGCTACAGCCGGCTGGCTAACGACTTCCTTTCCTTCGGAGCAAGCGACAAGATGGGACTCGACTTATCCAAGTCATGAGAATTCGGCTTCAACATCCTCTCCGTATATCACAACTTCAAGAAGAACCCGCATTGGGGAATCAACCTGGGAGTCAGCTGGGGATACCGTTCTTTCAATATCGACGGTAACTATGCCTTGCTGAAGGAAAACGGAACCAGCATCTTCACCGCAGGCAACGAAGACACCAGTTACAATAAAAGCCGTCTGCGCCATTTCTTCTTCCGTGTACCCGTATTGATGGAATGGCAGCAAAGAGTGGGAAGAAACAAAGTGTTCTTCAATGCCGGTCCCGAATTTGAGATACGTCACAGCGTGAAGTCATTCTCACACATCAACGGAGGCAAGAAGAAAACCGTAGGCAAAGGTATGTATGTGCAGCCCGTCGGCATAAACCTGCTGGCACAAGCCGGTTATGGTAATATCGGCATTTACCTGCGCTACTCCACATACGGATTATTCCAGAAAGACAAGGGACCGGAAGTATCTCCCTATTCATTTGGCGTGGCATGGTATCTGTAATCCCTCCCCTATAACACAAGACTCCCCGAAATGTATTTGTACATTCCGGGGAGTTCTTTTATACCCTAAGGTATTGACAATGAAAGGTTATCTGCAATGAAAATTGTTCTTCTAAAAACGCATGCCCAATGTAAATAGCACTTTACTGCGAGTGTTGGTAACTTCCGTTGTTGGCGGTGTTACCAAGCCATTTATATCATTATAAAACGGATAGAAATCAGATTTATAAGTATCGAATTTATAAGCCAAATCCGCATAAAACGAAGAAAAGCGATAACCGATACCTAAAGTGAAAGTATTCATCGATTTGCTATTGGCAAAATCCGTATCTGTATTTATAGAATTGGAAGGCAATGCCTTAATAGCATCCTTTTTATAGGCTGCAGTACTGTAATTGTAACCGGCACGCAGAGAGAAAGCAGGTATCGGCTTGTATTCTGCTCCTAAACGAAGCGTACTTACCCCCTTCATACAGAGGTCAGCCTCACCCGTTTCCCATGCCATCTCGTCACCTTCAGGATATTTGAACTTCATGCTTGAGTAGTCCTCATATTCATATTCAGCTCCCAAAGCCAGATTATTACCGACTGTATAGCCCAAACTTGCATTAAATACCCACGGGGTTTGCAGCTTAAAATCACGGTCCATATCTCTACCGCCTAATGCAGAATAAGTATCCACAGTGGTACGAGTAAGAGTTTCATCCCCAGCCTCATTCGGTAAAAACAAATCCGAAGTCAGCAACGCTCCCGTAGTATAAGTCAGTTTGTAATAAGTAGGAGTATGCACAGCCAAACCTATACGAAGCGGAGAATCCTCAATCGGCCGGAAGATGGCACCGAATTTGAAGTCGAAACCCGAACCGTGTATACGGTTAAAGCTCTCCAAAGAGTAGCCTTCCTCATAAATCTGCCCGTCGCCCTCCCATTTGTAGGCATACATTTCATCATAGAGAGAATATTTGTTGTAATCCACATCGTAAGCACCCAGAGTAACACCAAAGTAAAAACGGTCATTTATATTGAAGGAGATATTGAAATCATATTGGTCAATACCGCCACGCTCACGCGACAAGAAATAAGCATCCGCTTCGGAAGGAATATAAGGAAGATAAGTATTATAGTCCTCACTTTCTATATCCTCAAGAACAAGTGCACCTTGATACCCCATAGTCCCCAGCCATCCAGCATAATTATGTTGATAAATATCCTTGCGACCATAGTCCAAATAAGCTCCTTGATCCGGGTAATCATATTGAGGACGATGATAGAACGCATAAGCTGCATCCGTAGCCTGCTGCGCCATACTCCGCACTTGAGATACATATTGATTATCTATGCTTCCCATCACCCCCTGCATCGTCATATTCTTATAGAATGACTTTGATTTGTGGTAATTAAAACCAAAATTCACATACCGCAAAGGAGTATGATTGCCTATCTTCGAAGCTATCACAAAACCGGCATTATCAAAACTCCAGCGGTTCTTGTTCGTTTCAAATTTATTACCTACATAATTGCTTTCTGTGCCCGTCATTGAATAGCCAAAGGTAAGCATAGCATCATTGCTACGATAAATACCGATACCGGCAGGATTGGTTCCTATGGTAGAAATATCACCACCCAATGCTCCCATAGCTCCGCCCATTCCGACAAAACGGGCGGTTCCATTCAATTCCTTCTGTGCAATATTCGTTGCATCATATATTGTCTGTGCCCCTGCGCCTACAGCTGTAAACATAGCAAGGGCTATCATGGTTATCTTCTTCATAATTCTTAGTCTTGTTAGATTAAAACATACTTATACTTACCGTCTTCTGGAACCACCGCCGCCACTGGAACGACTGGCACCACCGCCACCACCACTGGAGTAACTGGAACGTGAGCTACTGCCTGAAGAGAAGCTGGAAGAAGAACGGGTGCTACTGGATGAACGTACTGGAGCAGAATATGAACGATTGCTGCTACGATTGTTGTCATTGGAGTAGCTGCGTGCCGGTGCGGCGCTTGAACCTCTGTTATAAGTCGATGAAGTCCTGCTACGAGTGGAAGTTCCAACAGAAGAGCGTACACCGGAAGAACGACTGCTACGAACTCCTTCTACGCTACTATTATATGAGCTACTACGCGTACTGCTTGGACGGGTGTAAGTGGAACGGCGGGTAGAAGCCGCACTCGAACGGTTTACACTTGAGCGAGTTGCAGAAGAACTTGAACGAACTGTAGACGAACTTCTTGTGCCTACCACCCGACGGGTTGACGTACCGGTACTGCTACGTCTCACTTGACCGGAAGTAGTACTGCTACGACGTACAGTCTGCCCTCCATTTACAGTAGAAGAACGGCGGGAAGTAGAGGACGATACTCTGTTTCCGGCATAAGAAGAACGGCTCGGACCATAAGAACGTCTATTGGTATATGCATTTCCCCAATGGCCGCCTCCCCAATGACCACCGCCACCGGGATAATATCCGGGATGATAGTGATGGTGATGATGATGTCCCCACCAGCCACCGCCGTACCAGCCGCCCCAGCCAAAGCTCCAGCTCGGACCGTACCAGCTGTTCCATCCCCAGCCATAGTAAGGATAGCCGCCCCAACCATAAGAGTTATAGCGCCAATCCCACCACAAGCGGTTGGTGAATGTAGGGAAAGCATATGCATATAATCCGTCGGTATACACGTTCCAATCCCAGGAATTCAAGCCATAGACCACATCCCAATATAGCGGGCTGCTGATGCTGATGGCATAACGGGGATTACGGAAACGGATGATACGGGTAGCATACTCGTAATCATCCTGCGAACCTTCAAATTCACCGTTCACCCATTCGCCGTCCAGGCCGTCATCTTCTTTTTCATTGATGTAAAGGGTATCGTTCTCCATCACGAAATCATTGTCGCGGGAGTCATAACGGCGGTTATATTCGTCCACATCGCGGGTGTTTCCCTTACGGTCTTTTACTACAACAGTAGTGCTTCCCGGCGATGAATAGACAGTGGTCGGTACATTCGACTTTACTACAATCTCTTCTACGGGAGCAGCGACTTTCTTCTCCTGCTTCACCTCTTCTTTTTTCTCTTCCTTATTCTTGGAAGGAGTGTAGTAAAGGTCGTCATCTATACTTTGTGCCACCAGTGTCCATGGGAGGCACAAGGCAAAAAGCGATAAAAAAACAATCTTTTTCATATTAGTTTGGTTTATGGATTTTACGTTTATCTATTTCTTCACGTCACAAAGATAACGCCGGATTTTATCCCATGCAGCAGATTTTCCCCAAAGATTTATAGGGAATTCCCTAAATACCCCGCCTTTTGACGAGGCAAGCGGCACTTCCGCATAAAAAATGAACAAGTTCATTTTATTCTGCCCTCGGTTTACATTACCTTTGCAGTGTGAAAACAAAGATACGCAGAAATAGATTTGTTCTTTAAAATCTTCTTCTGCATTTAACAAACAATCATATTCCGATGAAATATTTAGAATTTACATTCCGCACTGTTCCGTGCACAGAAATAGTCAACGATGTACTTTCCGGAGTCTTGGGTGAAGCTGGCTTTGAAAGTTTTGTTGAGCAGACCGACGGTATCACTGCCTATATACAGAAAGAGCTGTATAACGAATCTCTACTCAAAGAAGCACTTGCAGACTTCCCTCTGCCCGATACACAGATAGAATATAATTTCGTAGAAGCCGAAGACAAAGACTGGAACGAGGAATGGGAGAAGAACTTCTTCCAGCCCATCGTTATCGGAGACCGTTGTGTCATTCACAGCACTTTTCACAACGATGTCCCACAAGCAGAATATGACATCGTCATCAATCCGCAAATGGCATTCGGCACAGGGCACCACGAGACAACAAGCCTCATCATAGGCGAACTGCTGGATAGTGACCTGCAAGGCAAAGCATTGCTCGATATGGGTTGTGGGACTTCCATCCTTGCCATACTGGCACGCATGCGTGGAGCCTCCCCTTGTACAGCTATCGACATAGATGAATGGTGTGTGCGCAACTCCCTCGAAAATATAGAATTGAATGGAGTGGACAATATTGCCGTATCCCAAGGCGATGCCTCCTCTCTGGAAAGCAAAGGTCCTTTTGATATGGTTATCGCCAACATCAACCGCAATATCCTCCTGGCAGATATGAAGCACTACATAGCCCGCATGAATCCCGGAGCGGAATTGTTGATGAGCGGTTTCTACATAGATGACATTCCCGTCATCCGCGAAGAAGCCGAACGCAACGGGCTGCACTTTGTCCACCATCGTGAGAAGAACCGGTGGGCAGCAGTGAAATTCCAAAAATAATAAAGGTCAATACTAAAAAGCTAAAGGTCAATATCAGGAAGCTAAAGTTGACCTTTAGCGTTCTATACAAGGAGTTTTCAACGTAAGCTCCAAAAGTTCCTCCATTGTACCATTAAAGACGTTCAAATCCACCTCTTCTTCAATACCGGGCACAGTGCCTACATCCGTGTGCTGCCAAAAGTGCCACTTGCCCTCATAACGCACGGAATCTACATAATAATGGGCTATCCAATAAGGATAAGCATTGAAAATGGAATCGCTGAGATAGCGTTTCTTGAATTTATAGGAAGTATAAAGAATAGGCTTTACGCCGTAATGCGCCTCTACCCTATCCAGCCAAGTCTTGACTGCCGTTTTAAGTTCCTGCGGTGACTGCTTGCCGGTAGTCTCCACATCAAGTACGGGAGGTAGGTCTCCCTTTGCCAGCTGCACGGTACGGATAAAGAAATCGGCTTGCTTGCGGGCATCGGTCTTAGGGATAAAATAATGATAGGCACCACGGATAAAACCGTATTTACGCGCCTGGCCGAAGTTCTGCGTAAACGTATCGTCACCATGATCGCCGCCTTCGGTAGCTTTCAGAAAAATAAAGTGAATGGGAAATTTGGCTTCTCTATTATGTGTCAGGAGTTCCCAATCTATCTTTCCCTGATAGTGGGATATGTCTATGCCATGCACCTCATAGTTGCAAGGCATACATACACCGTAACCTTTCTGACCATAACAAGGCTTCCAGCGATAAGCATAAGGACGAATGAAAAACCAGTAAAAGCCGGTAGAAAAAACAAGAATGATACAGACCGCCAAAAGATTGCGCAACCATACGGGCATGGTACGCGGCTGCATTTTCTTCTTGCTCCGCGGAGAGGAAGAACGACGGGCGGCAGTAGTTTTACGCCGGATATTTGTGGAGGTCTTGGTTGCCATGAGCAAAGGAAAAGAAAGGGCGGAATGAACCGCCCCTCCGTTTTATTATCAACTTGTTGATGCATCAACTTATTTAGCCTGCTCCAGCTGCAAAGTCTTCGTAGCCTGGTCGCAAACTTCTGTCGGACCGAAGTACTGGATAGGACCTGGATAAACGTAGTCTGTTTCCATAGCCCAACGGTCACGCTGAGCAGCGAATGCCTTGAACGGAGCACCGTCCAGCTTCACCAGAGCCTTCTGGATAACCGGCTTCATTTCACCGTGGCGACGTTCCATGTTCATCATCATAGTGATGGGCACACCGCCTGCAATCCATTCTTCGGCAGGAGCAGTAGTGTTGCGTACAGAAGACATGTAACCGGTCTTTCCGTTAGCAATCAATGCAGATGCTGCATAACCCAAAGAGTAGCAGTAGTCAGCGTCGAAGTTAGACGGAGCAGCGCAACGTCCTTCGTAGCCGAAGAAGTGGTGCTGTGCAGCAAACTTGCCTACGAACTTGCCCTCTTCTTTCCACTGAGCCAGCTTAGTGCCAACCATTTCGGACAGCAACTTTTCTGTTTCAATCAGAGATACCTGTACGTTTCCGTGCGGGTCGCGGTCCAGAGACAACTGGCGAGCCACGCCTTCGGGCAAGCTTGCGTAGATGGCCGCATTCTCCGGAGAGAGTTTACGGATGATATAATCGCGTTGGTGAGATTTCTTAATTTGAGCAAACTCTTCTGCATTGGCAGCAAGGAAGTCGTTCAACTCAGCAATCAGACGCTTCATGGCCGGGATGAATTCAACCAATCCTTCGGGGATAAGAACCGTACCGAAGTTGTTACCCTGGGCTGCACGTTCAGCAACGACCTTGGCAATGCTGGTCACGATGTCGTCCAAAGACATATCCTTAGCTTCAACCTCTTCAGAGATGATACACATATTGGGTTGAACCTGCAATGCACATTCCAAAGCGATATGAGAAGCGGAACGTCCCATCAACTTGATGAAGTGCCAGTATTTACGAGCAGAGTTACAGTCACGTTGGATGTTGCCGATTACTTCAGAGTAAGTCTTGCAAGCAGTATCGAAACCGAAAGAAGTTTCAATCATATCATTCTTCAAGTCACCGTCGATGGTCTTGGGGCAACCTATTACCTGCACGCCATAATTCTTGGCAGCATAGTATTCAGCCAGTACGCAAGCATTAGTGTTGGAGTCATCGCCACCGATGATAACCAATGCCTTGATGCCGAGTTCTTTCAGGATTTCATAACCTTTCTCAAACTGTTCTTCCTTTTCCAGCTTGGTACGGCCCGAACCGATGATGTCAAAACCACCCGTATTGCGGTATTCATCAATGATGTCAGCAGTCAGTTCCATATAATTATGGTCAACCAAGCCGCCAGGACCCAGAATAAAGCCATACAATTTGCTGTCTTTGTTCAGCTTCTTGATACCGTCGAAAATACCGGAAATCACATTGTGACCGCCAGGAGCCTGTCCACCGGAAAGGATAACACCCACGTTCATTGCGGGGAAGTTAACCACCTCATCGGTAGTTTCAAACTTAATCAAAGGCATTCCGTACGTATTGGGGAACAATTTCTTGATTTCTTCCTGGTCAGCAACAGACTGAGTAGCTGCGCCTTCTGCAGCCTTAACAGTTCCTTTCAGCGCTTTCGGAAGTTTGGGCTGATAGGCAGCCCTTGCAATTTGCAATGCACTTTTAGTCATTTCTCTTAATTATTTAAAGGTGTTAGTAAAGTTCCGTTTAAAAGCGTCGCAAATTTCGCTTTTTTTCGTAAGATATGCAAACGAGAGGCCGAAATAATGTATAAAATGACATTTATCGTTTTTTATCCTAAAATAAAAAGGAGAAGAAAGCAATTAACTGATTTATTGTGTTATCTTTGCCGCAAAGTTTGAGTTACGAGTCGTTATCGCATTGTTCTTCTTTTAATATACAACTATTATTAGGCGGTCTCTTCCATAATTATTCTCCATACTCCAATTTAATAATTACAATTAATTAAAATTTCAAATGAACATTTACATTTCAGGTTTAAATTTCAGCACAACAGACGCTGACTTAAACGATTTATTTTCAGAGTACGGAGAAGTTTCTTCTGCAAGAATCATTACAGACAGAGAAACAAGAAGATCCAGAGGTTTCGGTTTCGTAGAAATGCCGGACGATGCAGCAGGCCAAAAAGCCATTGACGAATTGAACGGTGCTGAATTTGACCACAAACAAATCTCGGTAAACGTGGCACGCCCCCGCGAAGAAAGACCTTCCAATGGCGGCAATCGCGACAGAAGAGGCGGTTACAACTCTAGAAGATATTAATATTCTTAACTACTGACAAAAGCAGGAGGTGTTGTAGCAATGCCCCCTGCTTTTTTTATAACTCAATAAATAAAAATACATGGCCAAATCCATCTCCGCAGACAAGCGTGAAAATGAAAAGAAAAGACTCGCCCGACGAGCTGAAAAAACAAAAAAAAGAAAGAAGAAAAAAAACTATCCAACAAAGCCAATAGCTTTGAAGATATGATTGCCTATGTTGACGAAAACGGCATGATAACCTCTACTCCTCCGGCAGAAAACACTCCCAAAGAAGAAATAAAGCTGGAAGAAATCGTCATATCAACTCCCAAAAAAGACAAGGAAGAACCGGTCATCCGCAGAGGACGTATCGAGTTTTTCAATGAATCGAAAGGCTTCGGCTTCATCAAGGACTTATCCGGGGTCGAAAAATACTTTTTCCACATTAACAATGTGCTGACAGATATAGCAGAAAACAATATTGTGACGTTCGACCTCGAACGTGGCCTTAAAGGCATGAATGCTGTAAACGTAGCTCTTGAAGTAGAAAAGGCAAAGGAAAAGAAAGAAAACAAGGAGACTCTAAATACAGAATCCTAGATGAAATAAGCCAATTATAGAACAAGGGCGTGTATATACCATCAAATATTTCGGTACATACACGCCCTTGCTGTCTTCTTTAATCACACGTCATTCGGTTTGCCAGCCACCCCCCAATGCCTTATAGACATTTACCATGGCAATAAGTTCGTCGCGGATGGCATTGCTCACCCCTATTTGGGCATCGAAATAACCACGCTGGGCATCGAGCACATCCATATAATTGATGACGCCGTTGATGTATTGCAACTGTGCCAAATCCACATATCCCTTGGCAGAACGTTCAAGTTTGGCACGCAGTTGGTAGACCTCCTTTATCTTATTGAAATCTACAATGGCATTCTTCGCTTCCTTAAAAGCATTCAGCACTGTCTTTTCATAGCTATGCACTTCGGCTTCAAAAGAAGCCTTCTGTGCATTCAATGCAGCACGGTTCTTTCCCCAACCGAAAAGTGGTGCCAAGACTGCCCCATTCAATAAGGAATAGGGAGATTCCAGGAAATTGGATAACACATCACTTTCCAATCCAAATTGTCCGGTCAGGGCCAAACGGGGGAACATATTGGTATAAGCAACTTTCACTCTGGCATGTTCAGCCCTCAACTGCTGCTCCGCCACACGGACATCGGGGCGACGTTCCAACAAATCGGAAGGCAGACCTACCGGTAAGGACTCCGGCACATCCAGTTCCTGCAGAAAATTGACACGCTTGATACGGGTAGGGAATTCCCCCACAAGGAAGGATATATCATTTTCTTTCAGAGAGATACGGCGTTCCAAATCCGGAACAAGAGTAGCCGTACGAGCCAACTCCACTTGAGCCTGTTGATAAGAGGTCTCCGAGGTCAGCCCTCCTTCAAAACGGATACGCGCCAAGCGCACTCCCTCTTCACGCGCCTTTTGTGTCTGGCGCACAATCTCCAGTTCCGTATCAAGGGCTACCAGCTCATAATAAGCCTGCGCCACTTCGGCAACGATGGTCATGCGCAACGCACGCTGCGCCTCCACACTTTGCAAATATTCGGCCACAGCAGCCACTTTTTTCCATCTCAAGTTTCCCCAAAGGTCCAGTTCCCAAGAGAGCAACGCCTTGGCTTCGTAAGTATTGCCTACATCACGGCTATGACCACCGTAATTCTCCACCTCGCGCTCAGCCTCCACCTTTCCGGTGAGCTGCGGCAGAAGGTTGGCAACACTGATACGTTTTTGGGCAGCCATCTCCTTGACACGGGAAGCTGCAATCAGCATGTCTTTGTTATATTCCAGAGCACGGTCTATCAAAGCACGCAGCGTGCTGTCCGTATAAACTGCCTGCCACTGTTCATCGGCTATGCTCATGCTATCCTGCTGCTGTGCCAGGCTATCCGGCAATGCCATCTCCGGACGCACATAGCTCTTGCCCACCTTGCATGAGGTAAGGGCAAACATACTCAGCAACAAAATAATATATATGTTCTTTCTTTTCATAAACGTTGTCTTTAAAATCAGTCTTTCTTAATCTTATGCTGCACTTTGGCTTTTGTCTTGTATACCAGGACAAAGAAGAACGGTACAAGCACAATACCGAATACAATGGCAAATATCATTCCGAAGAAAACACCCGTACCGATGGCCTGACGGCTCGCCGAGCCCGGTCCGCTTGCCAACACCATAGGAAGCATTCCCAATACAAAGGCGAGGGAAGTCATCAGGATAGGCCGGAAACGGAGTTGGGCAGCATGGATGGCAGACTGTATCAAGTCTCCTCCCTTGTCAACCTGCACCTTGGCAAACTCCACAATCAAAATGGCATTCTTTGCCGCAAGCCCCACCAGCATCACCAAGCCGATCTGGAAATAAATATCATTCTCCAATCCGCATATCACAACGCCCAGATAGGCACCCAAAGCGGCAACCGGCAGTGAAAGCAATACAGCGATAGGCACCGTCCAACTTTCATATTGCGCAGCCAAAAAGAGGAATACGAAAAGGAATACCAGCGTAAGCACAAGACCCGTCTGTCCTCCCGCCTTCTTTTCCTGATAGGAAAGGCCACTCCACTCCAGACCGATATTGTCCGGCAAGTGGTTACGTGCAATCTGCTCCATAATCTCCATTGCCTGGCCGGAACTGTAGCCTTGTGCCGCAGAACCGCGGATGACGGCAGTGGTAAACATATTGAAACGCTTGATACTGCCCGGACCGGTGGTATAAGAGGCATTTCCCAAGGAAGTAAGCGGCACCATCACTCCGTCTTTTGCCTTTACAAAGAACAAGTTGATATTATCCTTATGCTCACGATAAGGAGCCTCGGCCTGGATATACACCTTATATATACGGTTGAACATATTGAAGTCATTCACATATACTGAACCGGTATAGGCCTTCATGGTAGAGAATACATCCGCCAGGGGCACACCCAGCATTTTCACCTTATCACGGTCCACATCAAAATAAAGTTGCGGTATTTCAGACTGCAAGGATGATGAAAGCCCCGTCAGCTCCTTATGCTTCTGGGCATAATACATCAGCGTATCTGCCGCCTGCACCAAGTTGTCAAACGTCGCCTCTCCACGCGCCTCAAGCTGCATTTCGAAACCTCCCGAGGTACCCAATCCCGGAATGACCGGAGGCGTGGAAAGATAGACCTTGCATTCGGGATATTCCTTCAAATCCTGCTCCACATTCTCCATTATCTTATCGATGGAAATCCCCTTACGCTCTTCCCACGGTTTCAGAATAACCGTCAGCTCACTGCGTGCCTGGTTGCTACCCACACGGGGGCTGCTACCCGTCACGTTCTGCACATAGGCCACATAGGGATTCTTCTCCAAGTATTGCACGGCACGGTCGGTCACCACACGGGTTCGCTCCAAAGTAGCACCTTCCGGCAACTCCAACTCTATCTTAAAATAGCCCTGGTCTTCTACCGGCAGGAAGCTGGTAGGCACCAACCGGTGGATAATGAAAATGGCAACCAGTACCAGGCCGAACGCACTCATCAAGCGGCGGGGATTCCTGATGACCCGGTTAATGACAGCCACGTATTTGTGATTGCCCAAGTTCAGCCATTCATTGATTTTGCGGAAAACTATGTTCTTTTTCTTTCCACTGTCGGGCTTCAATATGAGCGAACACATGACGGGGCTAAGCGTCAGGGCCACTACCGTAGAAAGCAATACGGAAACGGCGATAGTAATGGTAAACTGACGGTATAACTGTCCGGTGATTCCGCTCAAGAAACTTACCGGCACAAACACGGCACAGAGCACCAATGATGTGGCAATCAAGGCACTTGCCAATCCGTTCATCGCCTTTTTGGTAGCTTCATACGGGCTCAATTTCTCCGTCTCCATAAGATGTTCTACATTCTCCACCACCACAATGGCATCATCCACCACAATACCGATGGCGAGAATCAATCCAAGCAAAGTCAGTATGTTCAGAGAGAAACCGAAAATAAGCATGAAACCGAAGGTACCAATCAGGGAAATAGGTACCGCAACAATCGGTATCACCGTCGCACGCCAACTTTGCAAGGATAGAAATACAACCAGCACCACCAGAATCAGCGCTTCGAACAACGTCTTGTACACTTCGTGAATGGATTCGGAAATATAAGTCGTCATGTCGAAGGGAATCTCATAACTCATCCCCTCAGGGAAATTTGCACTGATTTCCTCCATAGCAGCCTTTACGCTCTTTGCAACTTCCATTGCATTGGCCCCGGGAAGCATATAGATACCGAGAACGGCAGCATTCTCACCGTTGATGCCACTCTCCGTGCTATATGAAGATGCTTCCAATGAAACACGCGCCACATCGCGCAGACGGATAATGGAACCGTTGGCATTGGCACGGACCACAATGTCCTCAAACTGCTTTGCCGAACTTAAACGTCCCTGGGTAGTGATAGGGATAGTAATGTCGAGTCCCTTCACCGGCTGTTGTCCCAAAACACCCGCAGCAGACTCACGGTTCTGGTCCTTCAGGGCATTCTGCAAATCCTGCACCGTCAGTCCGAAGTTGGCAAGTTTGTCGGGCAACGCCCATATCTGCATGGCATAGTAGCGGCTACCGATGTTGGAAACACGTCCCACACCGGGGATACGGCGCAACAAGTCGAGTACATTGATAGTAGCAAAGTTACTCAAATAAATTTCGTCGAACTTCGGGTCACTGGAAGTCAGACAGATAGTCATCAATTGGCTGGGAGCCTGCTTTTCCACAGAAATACCGTTCTGAATCACTTCGGCTGGCAAACGGCTCTCCGCCAGTTTCACACGGTTCTGTATTTCTACGGCAGCCAAATCCGGGTCGGCAGACACGTCGAAAGTGACCGTAGCTGAAAATCCTCCGGAATTAGAACTGTTGGACTCCATGTACAGCATACCGGGAGTACCGTTTATCTCTTGCTCGATAGGGGTTGCCACCGCCTGCGAAACAGTCAATGCACTGGCTCCCGGATAGGAAGCACTGATTTTCACTACGGGAGGCGTTATCTGCGGATATTGGTCTACCGGCAGCATGGTCAGGCCAATGATACCGACAATTACAATCACAATCGATATCACCGCCGAGAATACCGGGCGGTCTATAAAGAAACTTACTTTCATAACATCATTACTTTGAAGGGTTGTTGTCCTTTGATTTATTCTCAGCCGGAGTAGTCTGCTTCGTTTCGGAAACAACCTGCTTGTTCAGAGAATCACTCGTCTGCTCTTCCTCCTTTTTAGGAACGGCAGCCTGGGCACGTACTTTCATACCCGGAGTCAGCTTGTGGAAACCTTCAGTCACAATTTGTTCTCCGGCAACCAGACCACGCTCAACCACCCAATTGTTGCCAAATTCAGGTCCCAGTTCAATGAAACGCTTTTCAACCGTAGAGTCCCGGCGCATCACAAAAATATATGCACCACCTTTCTCAATGGTAACCGCCTTTTGAGGAACGGCGACAGCACCCTCACGTACATCCAGCAATAGCTTAACCTTTGTAAACTGCCCCGGTAACAACACTTTGTTAGGGTTCGGCATTTCGGCACGCACGGAGAATGTTCCGGTCTGAGGGTCCACCTGAGGTTCGGCAAAATCCACATAGCCCTTATAAGGATAGACGGTATTATCCGCCAAAGTAATCGTAATGTTCGGCTGCCAGGAACGTGTAGAGTCCTGACGCCTATATCGATATTCCGTTCCTTGCTTTTCAGGTAATCCAATGCCGTCATGCTGAAATCTACCAGAACCGTATCACTTTTCACAACCGTAGCCAGCAAGGACTTGCCTCCCGGTCCGACCAATGTTCCCAAATCCACATTTCTTTCACTGATATGTCCCGATAGCGGAGAACGGACCAACGTATATCCCAATTCCAATTCAGCCTGGTCCAAATCGGCCTGGCTCATCGCTACTGAGGCTTCTGCAGTCTCGTAAGCAGCCTGGGCATTGTCCAAATCCAGCTGGCTGGCAGCGTTCTGCGCATAGAGGGGGCGGATACGCTCCAAATCGCGCTTTGCCTTCAATGCCTGCGCTTCATCCTTCTTTAACTGTGCACGAGCTTTGTCAGCCTTTGCCCTATACTGGTCCTGGTTTATCACAAAAAGTACCTGGTTCTTGGTGACATATGTTCCTTCTGCGAAAAGCATATTCTCCAAATACCCTTCCACACGCGCACGTACCTCTACAAACTGCTGAGCGCGAATACGTCCCACGTACTCGCCATATATCTCCACATCTCCTTTTTCCGCAGATTCCACAATCACGGTAGGAGCTTCCGATTCCACCTTCTTAGGCCAAGTCAGAATAACGTAACCTGCCAACAATACCGCCATGCAGGCAACCATCATCAGCAACCTCTTCTTCTTTAGTTTCAATTCTTTTTTCGTAAAAAACTGTCTCATGCTTGTTTGTATATTAAATTTAACCCTGTTTCTTTCTATTAAAGCAAATCCGATGCCAATCTATCACCATCTCATCCATTACGTCTAACAAACTATATATCAAGCAGAAAAGCAGACGGCAGTTCTTTATTCATGGTGGCATCCTCCATTTTTCCCTGTGGAATGTGTCCACAGTTTGTGGAATAATTCCACAAAACCACTAAATTAAAAACACATAAAAAACCTTTTTTGCTCTACACTAACAAAGAAAAACATTATCTTTACCGAAAATAATTCAGATTATTCATTTTAAACGTAAAGATTATGGCAAGTAGAAAAGAACTAAAGAAGAATATAAACTATATTGCAGGTGAATTGTTCACAGAGTGTCTTGTAAACAGCTTATATGTGCCTGGAACAGACAAACAAAAAAGCCGATGAACTGATGGCTGAAATTCTGAAAATGCAAGATGAATTCATAAGCCGCATCAGCCACACCGAGCCAGGAAATGTAAAAGGTTTCTACAAAAAACTTCGTGCTGACTTCAATGCAAAAGTAGACGAAATTATTGACGCAATGGGCAAACTGAAATAAGATGAAGAAAGCCTTTTATAGCTTCATTTATTATCGCCTGCTGGGCTGGAAGACAAACGTGACGGTGCCCGACTACGACAAATGTGTAATTTGTGCGGCACCCCATACTTCCAATTGGGACTTATTTATCGGTAAATTGTTTTATGGTGCCATCGGCCGCAAGACCAGTTTCATGATGAAAAAGGAATGGTTCTTTTTTCCTCTGGGACTGATATTCAAAGCCGTTGGCGGCATTCCGGTGAACCGGGGACGTAAATCTTCCTTAGTGGACCAAATGACCGAAAAGTTTGCAAACAGCAAGCATTTCCACCTGGCTATTACACCGGAAGGAACCCGTAAAGCCAATCCCAACTGGAAGAAAGGTTTTTATTACATAGCACTTAAAGCACAAGTGCCCATCATGCTTATCGGGATTGATTATCCTTCCAAGACCATCTCCTCTACCAAGGCTGTCATGCCTACCGGAGACATCGAAAAGGATATGCGCGAGATAAAACTGTACTTCAAGAACTTTAAAGGAAAAAATCCCGAAAATTTTGATTTAGGAAATATCTAATCAGGTATTAAGCATTAATGCCATGCGAATAAGCATCTTGCAAACAGACATCGTCTGGGAAAATAAACAAGAAAATCTCCGTCGTCTCCGCGAGAAGTTAGAAACTCTTCGTGGAACAACGGAGATTGTTGTTTTACCGGAAACATTCTCCACCGGCTTTAGTATGGACACCGCCAGCTTGGCCGAACCCACAACGGGAGAAACCATAGCAACACTGCGCCAATGGTCCGAAGAGTACCGGCTTGCTCTTGCCGGCAGCTATATTGCCTGCGAAACAGCCTCGGAAGGCGGAAAGCCATCCTACTACAACCGCGCATTCTTCCTTACGCCCGAAGGCAATGCTTACTATTACGACAAACGCCACCTCTTCCGGATGGGGCACGAGACAGAACATTTCACCCCCGGCAACCGGCGTCCCATCATCCGATATCGCGGCTGGAATATACTGCTGCTTGTATGCTATGACCTTCGTTTCCCGGTCTGGAGCCGCAATACGAGCAATGAATACGACCTCCTGATTTACGTCGCCAACTGGCCCATTCCCCGCCGGAAAGTCTGGGACATCCTGCTGCAAGCGCGCGCGCTGGAAAACATCAGTTATGTCTGCGGTGTCAACCGTATCGGCAAGGACGGCAGAGACATTCCACACAGCGGAGGCAGTGTGGTCTACTCTCCGAAGGGGGAAGTGCTTGCCACTGTGCCCGACAACGAAGAGGCGATTGCCACCGCCTCCCTCAACCTTTCCTCCCTGCAGGAGTTCAGGCTAAAGTTTCCCGCTTGGAAAGATGCGGACGAGTTCGTTATTTCTTCAAATAATAGTTCACAGTAGTCACTACACGTACGCTTTTTATATAAGGAGTATAGGCATCGCGGTCACTTATGGAGAACTGCCCTTGCGAGGCATTGCGGATTTTCCCCAGTTCACTGTCCGAATCCTTGGCAAACTTCTCGGCTGCAGCACGAGCGTTCTTCGTGGCCTCCTCTATCATTCTGGGCTTCACTTCGTTGAGACCGGTGAATTCATAAGACACATTATATTTATAATCCCCTCCCGTGATGGCAATACCCTGCTTCAAGAGTTCAGCCTGCCCCGACATGAGCTTACGCACCCTATCCACATTCTTGGAAGTGACAGTGATGACAGACGTGGCATTATAACGATAGGCCACGTTGCGGTCAACGTAACGTTCGGCCTGCATATCAATCACTTCGGGCGGTGCAATACTGATTTCCTCCTTCTCAATACCGTTGTTTTCAAGGAAACTCACGACGGCAGCGTTTTTCTTCTCCATATTGGCATAAAGCAGTGCAGGGTCATTACCTATGTCTTTGTAGACAAGAGGCCAGACTACCTTGTCGGCAGGCACTTCCATTTCGGCCAGCCCTTTCACACTGACCACACGGTCCTTATTCACAAAATTGTTGATACCGCCTTTTACCATGATTCCCAACAAAAGCAGCCCCACGGCTATGATGGCTGCTTCTACTTTCCAGCTTTTCATACATTGATATTTTAGAGTTTATAAACACACACAAATATAACAAACCCAAACGACAAAAAGTGCGATGAATGGTCTATTTTTATATGATTATCCTCACTTATACCCCAAACGAACGAGACATTATACAAAATGCACCAAATCCTCTTTTTTAGAGTATTTAATGAAAATACCCAAAAGAAGGAGTACATCTTCTCCAAAAAGTACCTATTTTTGTCCTTCGAAACAATGTCAAAGCGACAACATGATTAATTTAATAATTCTAACCCCTAAATCCTATGTTGACCCAACGTAAAATCCATACTCACGGTGGCGGTTGGCCGTGACTTTATGGAATGACCGAAGACACTTTCCGTACAACCGTCAAAACCCATATGAGATATGGGACGACCAGTATTTCTTAATTAATCTTCAGCAATATGCGGATGAACATTGTTTTTCGTATATTTGTTGATTGAAAGAACAGTTCAATACTTAATCATTTATTAATAATAAATTTTATGAAAACCAATCTAAGCTCTCAAATCACTCTCAACAGAGTCTCCCCCAGGTACTATAGACCTGAGAATGCATTTGAACGGTCGGTATTGACCCGACTGGAAAAAATCCCGACTGATATTTATGAGTCTGCAGAAGAAGGCGCCAACCAGATTGCCCTTGACATTGCACAGTTAATCCGTGACAAGCAAAAGGCGGGACGTTTCTGTGTCTTGGCACTGGCAGGCGGTAACTCTCCGCGCAATGTATATGCAGACTTGGTACGTATGCACCAGGAAGAGGGATTAAGTTTCCGCAACGTAGTCATATTCAACCTCTACGAATATTATCCATTAGCTCCCAATGCCATCAACAGCAACTTCAACGCATTGAAGGAAATGCTGATAGACCATGTGGACATTGACAAACAGAATGTTTTCACCCCCGACAGCACCATCGCCAAAGACGCCATCTTTGAATATTGCCGTCTTTACGAGCAGCGCATTGAAAGTTTCGGTGGCTTAGACATCGCTTTGCTGGGCATTGGCCGTGTAGGTAATATAGGTTTCAATGAACCGGGTTCACGCCTGAACTCTACCACTCGTCTGATATTGCTGGACAACGACTCCCGCAATGAAGCTTCCAAGATGTTCGGTAGCATTGAAAATACCCCCATCAGCTCCATCACCATGGGAGTAGCCACCATCCTCTCGGCAAAGAAAATATATCTGCTGGCATGGGGTGAGGAGAAAGCGCAAAAGGTGAAAGAATGCGTTGAAGGTCCGGTAACAGATACTATCCCTGCATCTTATCTGCAGACTCACAACAATGCACATGTAGCTATCGACTTGTCTGCCGCCGCCAATTTGACGCGTATCCAACGCCCCTGGCTGGTAACCTCCTGCGAATGGAACGACAAGCTCATCCGCAGTGCCATCGTCTGGTTGTGCCAACTCACCGGAAAACCCATTCTGAAACTGACCAACAAGGACTACAACGAAAACGGTCTGAGCGAACTGCTGGCATTGTTCGGCTCAGCCTATAACGTGAACATCAAGATATTCAATGACCTGCAACATACCATCACCGGATGGCCGGGCGGCAAGCCGAATGCTGACGACACCTATCGTCCTGAGCGTGCAAAGCCCTATCCAAAACGTGTGGTCGTATTTTCTCCGCATCCCGATGATGACGTTATCTCCATGGGAGGCACCATCCGTCGTCTGGTAGAGCAGAAACATGACGTGCATGTAGCTTACGAAACTTCCGGTAACATTGCCGTAGGCGATGAAGAAGTTATCCGCTTCCTGCACTTCATCAACGGGTTCAACCAAATCTTCAACAACAGCGAAGACCAGGTCATCAATGACAAATATACTGAAATCCGTAAATACTTGAAGGAGAAGAAAGACGGTGACATGGATACACGCGACATCTTGACCATCAAGGGACTGATTCGCCGTGGCGAGGCACGCACTGCATGTACATACAATAATATCCCTCTGGATCACTGTCATTTCCTTGACCTGCCATTCTACGAAACGGGCAAGATACAGAAGAATCCTATCAGCGAAGCAGACGTGGAAATTGTACGCAACCTATTGCGTGAAGTGAAACCCCATCAGATTTTCGTTGCCGGCGACCTGGCCGACCCGCACGGCACACACCGTGTTTGTACGGACGCCGTATTTGCCGCCATTGACTTGGAAAAAGAAGAAGGTGCCAAATGGTTGAAGGAATGCCGCATCTGGATGTACCGCGGTGCATGGGCCGAATGGGAAATCGAAAACATCGAGATGGCTGTGCCCATCAGCCCGGAAGAACTGCGTGCCAAGCGTAACTCTATCCTGAAGCATCAATCGCAGATGGAAAGTGCACCGTTCCTGGGCAATGACGAACGTCTGTTCTGGCAACGCAGCGAGGACCGTAACCGCGGAACAGCTGCCTTGTATGACAGCCTCGGACTTGCTTCCTATGAGGCGATGGAAGCCTTTGTGGAATACATTCCGCTATAAACGGATAAAATATTAACAATAGGATGAGATGTATTGCTCCGGCAATGCATCTCATTTTTCATGTCTCAGCCTTCTTATATTCCCAAGGAATATTTGCAGATATAAAAACAATCAAATAATTTTGTTACTTATTTATCGAAACGACAAAACTTAAAAACAAACACCATTATGAAAAAGTATGCTATCAACATCCTTGTCATTTTATTCCTACTCACGCCATTTACATTGTTTGCAAATGGATGCCATGCCAATAACGACACCATCAAAGTATTGGCAATAGGCAACAGCTTTTCACAAGATGCAGTAGAGCAATATTTGCACGAACTGGGAGAAGCTGAAGGTATCACCATGATTATCGGCAATATGTTTATCGGAGGATGTTCACTGGAACGGCACGTGCAAAACATACGCAACAACGCTCCGGCCTATGCCTATCGCAAAGTAGAGAAAGACGGGGAAAAAACAGAAACCCGGTCAATGACTATTGAGAAAGCACTGGCCGATGAGAAATGGGACTATATCAGTGTTCAGCAGGCCAGCCCTTTGTCTGGTATCTATGACAGCTACAAAGCTTCCCTACCTGAATTGGTTAACTATATCAGGGAACGAATTGGAAAGGAAACCGTATTAATGGTGCACCAGACATGGGCTTATGCTACCAATGCCAACCACACCGGATTCAAAAACTATGACCAGAACCAAATGAAAATGTACACCAGCATTGTGGATGCAGTAAAGAAAGCCGCCAACCTGGTGGGTATCAAGAAAATTATCCCTTCGGGAACCGCCATACAAAATGCACGTACCTCCTTTATCGGCGACCATATGAATAGGGACGGATACCACCTTGACTTAACCATAGGCAGATATACAGCTGCCTGCACATGGTTTGAGGCATTGACCCATCAGAATGTAACAGAAAACCCATATTCTCCCGAAGGAATGGACCCAATCCATAAGAAAGCAGCTCAAATGGCTGCGCACAACGCCATCCTCTATCCGGACAAAGTTACGGAACTGACAGAACTGAAAAAGATTGCCGATTAATGCTTTTTAATTCTTAAGACTTACTTATATGTCTGCAAAATAATAAAAAGAAAGTAACCCGCTCATCAGTGAAGCTTTCTTTTATGTACTTTTGCACGCACCACCGTCTGGTAAAAGCAGATATTGGCAACTTCAATATTTCATCAGTATGAAAAAACTTATCCTAACCGGCATATGGCTCTTGTGTGGATTCCTCCTTCCGGCACAAGAACTAGAGCAGAATGTGGAAGAACGCCTCCAGACATTCTTTAGGGAATACACCACCCATACGGCCAACATCGGTACCTGCAAGCTGGATAGTTTCCGCATTGACTTCCGGAAGAAGAAATTGCTTGTCTATACAAACGAGCGCTTTGCCTACCAGCCTCTACGGCCTGAAACCGTTGATGCCATTTACCGCCATCTGGGACAAATCCTGCCAGGACCGGTGAACTATTTCGACCTCACCGTCTTTGCTGACGGGAAGAGCATCGAAGAGCTTATCCCCAACCTCTACCGGAAAGGGAAGAAAGACAAGGCACGTCTGTTCAGCCACCTGGAATACAAAGGTACCCCCTGGGTAACCCGTACCTCGCGCCCCTACGACATCACCCGCGGACTGGAAGGACGCCACATCGCCCTTTGGCAAAGCCACGGGAAATATTATATCAATGACAAGGACAAATGGGGATGGCAACGCCCGAGGCTGTTCTGCACTACAGAAGACCAGTTCACCCAATCCTTCATCCTGCCCTACCTCCTGCCCATGCTAGAGAATGCAGGAGCCAATGTATTCACTCCCCGCGAAAGGGACACGCAGAAGCAGGAAGTCATCGTAGACAATGACGGTAGCCTGAGCGGACATGGAGGACAAGGTTCCCTTTATCTGGACGTGAAAAGCCGGAAAGCACGTTGGGAACAGACCTCCCGACCCGGATTTGCCCAACGGAAACGAGTCTATCAAGACAATGAAAACCCTTTCCTCTCCGGCACGGCACGCTTTGCCAAAACTGAAAAGAAGAAAGACAAGGCTTTTGCCGAATGGGTACCCGATATTCCGGAAACGGGAGAATATGCTGTATACGTATCTTACCAAACACTGCCGGGCAGCGTAAGCGATGCCAAATATCTTGTATTTCACAATGGAGGCGTCACGGAGTTCAAGGTGAACCAGCAAATAGGAAGCGGCACATGGGTGTACCTCGGCACATTCACTTTTGACAAAGGCCGGAACGACTACGGCATGGTGGTATTGAGCAACGAAAGCAAAGAGAAAGGCGTGGTCTGTGCCGATGCCGTCCGCTTTGGAGGGGGCATGGGCAACATTGCCCGCGGGGGACAAACCAGCGGCTTGCCCAGATACCTGGAAGGCGCACGCTACTTTGCCCAATGGGCAGGCATGCCCTATCCCGTCTATGGAGGCTATGAGGGAAAGAATGATATGAACGACGATATCAACGTACGTTCCCGTACAGTGAATTACCTTGCAGGAAAATCACTATTCAACCCAACGGAAGAAGGTTTGGGCATCCCCTTTGAAATGAGTATGGCCCTGCATAGCGATGCCGGTTTCAGTAAGGAAGATGAGATTATAGGCACTCTCGGCATTTATACCACCAACTTCAACAACGGTCGGCTGCATGCCGGTACAGACCGCCATGCCTCCCGTGACCTTTCGGACATTCTGCTAACGCAGTTGCAGCGTGATATCCGCTCTACCTTCAACGTAGACTGGACACGCCGCAGCCTATGGAACCGCAACTACAGTGAAACACGCCTGCCCGCCGTCCCTTCCACCATCGTAGAACTGTTGTCGCACCAGAACTTCGCAGATATGCGCTTGGGACATGACCCTAACTTCAAGTTCACCGTCGGGCGTGCGCTCTATAAAGCTATTCTGCAATACATATGCAGCCAGCACGGCAGAGACTACGTTGTCCAACCCCTTCCCGTCAGCCACTTTGCCATCCGCTTCGGTCAAAAGAAGAATACTTTAGAGCTTTCCTGGCAAGGAGAGGAAGACCCGTTGGAGCCGACTGCCAAACCACGTGAATACATTGTATATACACGTATCGGTCGTAGAGGATTTGACAATGGCGTACGCGTCAGCTCCCCATCCCACACCGTAAAAATAGAACCGGGCATCGTCTATTCCTTTAAAGTAACCGCCGTAAACCGGGGTGGCGAAAGCTTCCCTTCGGAAATTCTTGCCGCCTACAAGGCAAAGCGTGAAAAAGGACAGATACTTATCGTCAACGGATTCGACCGCATCAGCGGGCCTGCCGTTATAGACACCCCCGATGCGGCAGGCTTCGACTTGTCACAAGCTCCCGGCGTACCCTATCTCTATGACATCTCCCTCTGCGGCGCCCAGCAGAATTTTAGCCGGAAGGAAGCAGGACGACGTCTGGGAGAGAGCAGTGACGAATACGAAGGCATGAAAATCATCGGAAACACTTTCGATTACCCCTTCGTACATGGCAAAGCCATCCAGCAGCCGGAAATTACAGCTTCGTCTCATGCAGCGACGAGGCTGTGGAAAAGGGCATCCTCTCATTAGAGGATTATCCGATAGTGGACTATATCCTCGGACTTGAGAAAGAAGACAATTCCAGCAATCCGGCACGCAATACCTACTACAAAACATTCTCCTCGCCCATGCAGCGCATACTGACTTCCTATTGCCAGTCGGGAGGTCATCTCCTGGTCAGCGGTGCCTATGTAGGCAGCGATATGGACAGCTCGCAGGGCAATAAAGAATTTATTCAGAATATCTTGAAGTACCGGCATGGCAACTCTCTGAAAACAGACGGGGACAAAATCGCTGTCCGGGGACTGGGGCATACCTTCACCCTTCCCCGCCTGCCGAATGAGCAAAGCTATCCGGTCACTTCCCCTGATTGCATCCTGCCCATGTCTCCCGCTTTTCCAGTCATGACCTATGCCATCGGCAACACACCCGCCGCCGTAGCCTATCAAGGCAGTGATTATCGCACTTTTGTCATGGGATTCCCTTTTGAAAGCATCCGGGAAGAAACATCCAGAAATGTAATTATGGCATCCATACTCCGCTTTCTCACCACAGATTACACAGATTAACACAGACAAAATAGCAATCCCTATAAATAATCTGTGAAAATCTGTGTAATCTGTAGTGAAAAAACTATCTTTGCTTCCATTAATCATTAAACATTAACCACTAAACATTAAACATCATGTACACTATACAAGCCAACCCCAGCGGAACCCGTAGTTTAGAAGTTTCTGAAGAGAATCTTGCCACCATCGAGAAATACGGCCTCTTCCGCCATCTCATCGACAGCAACGGTATTGTGGACGAAACCGTGCTCGACAAGTTGAAACTGAACATCCGCTCCCTCATCGCCGCGCAAGAGGAAGACAGCAAAGACCTGCTCGACCTCTGTATCGACGTTATCTATCACAACAACATGAGGCCTTCGGACTACAACAGCTCATCAAGCTCTATCTGCAATGGCTTTCCCAACAAGACACCATAGAAGAAGAATAAATGAAAACCATCGACACCTGCGGACAACAGCATTACAGCCCTTTAATCCCTGCCATCAAAGCCATGTGCGAGGCCGGAAAAGGCGAGAAGCTGGAAATCATCATGGACGACGCTGCTGCCTTCAATGACATGAAAGAGTATCTTTCCGAGCAGCAGATAGGCTTCCGTGAGATTTACGACGGAGAACGGATGACATTACAGTTTTTAATGTGCAAATGAAAGAATATCGCCTTACAGACTGGCTTCCTACTACCAAGAAAGAAGTGGAACTGCGTGGTTGGGACGAATTGGATGTAATACTTTTCAGCGGTGACGCCTACGTGGATCACCCTTCTTTTGGAGCCGCCGTCATAGGCGCATCCTCGAAGCAGAAGGATTGCGCGTAGCCATCATCCCCCAACCCAACTGGCGCGACGACTTGCGCGACTTCAAAAAACTGGGACGTCCCCGTCTGTTCTTCGGCATCAGTCCCGGCTGTATGGATTCGATGGTCAACAAATATACTGCCAACAAACGCTTGCGCAGTGATGACGCCTATACCCCGGATGCACGTCCGGATATGCGTCCGGAGTACCCTTCCATTGTATATACCCAGATATTAAAGAAGCTATTCCCCGATGTCCCCGTCGTACTGGGCGGCATCGAGGCAAGCATGCGCCGCCTGACGCACTATGACTATTGGCAGGACCGTGTACGCCCCAGCATCCTCCTCGACAGCGGAGCCGACTCACTCATCTACGGTATGGGAGAGAAACCGGTGGTGGAACTTGCGGAAAGGCTGAAACGCCAACAGACACAGATGGACGCCCCAAGCTTCAAAAAGCTCATCGCCGATATTCCCCAAATGGTTTACCTTGACAAGGAAGTAGTGGTACAAGAAGGGGATATCACCCTCTTTTCCCATGAAGAATGTCTGAAAGATAAAAAGAAAGAAGCTGCCAACTTCCGTCATATCGAGGAGGAAAGCAACAAATATACAGCATCCCGCATCTTGCAAAAGAGCGGCAAGCTGACGGTAGTAGTCAATCCTCCCTATCCCCCTTTGACGGAAGCTGAACTCGACCGTTCTTTCGACTTGCCATACACGCGCCTGCCCCATCCCAAATACAAGGGAAAACGTATTCCGGCATACGACATGATAAAGTTCTCCGTCAACCTGCATCGCGGATGTTTCGGAGGATGTGCCTTCTGCACCATCTCCGCACACCAGGGCAAATTCATCGTAAGCCGCAGCAAGGAGAGCATTCTGAAAGAGGTGAAAGCCATCACGGAGCTGCCAGACTTCAAGGGTTATTTGAGCGATTTGGGAGGCCCGTCGGCCAATATGTACCGCATGAAGGGACGGGATGAGGCCGTCTGCAGGAAATGCAAACGCCCGTCGTGCATCTACCCCAAGGTATGCCCCAACCTGAATACGGACCACCGTCCGCTGCTCGACATCTATCATGCCGTAGATGCCCTGCCCGGCATCAAGAAGTCCTTCATTGGCAGCGGTGTACGCTATGACCTGCTGCTGCACCAGAGCAAGGACCCGAACACTAACAAAAGTACGCAGGAATATACCCGCGAGCTCATTGCCCGCCATGTCAGCGGTCGCCTGAAGGTAGCACCGGAGCATACGTCAGACCGCGTGCTCAACATCATGCGCAAGCCTCCGTTCAGCCAGTTCGGTGAGTTCAAGAAGATATTCGACAGGATTAACCATGAAGAAGGACTACGCCAGCAGCTTATTCCTTATTTCATCAGCAGCCATCCCGGATGCAAGGAGGAAGATATGGCAGAACTTGCCGTCATCACCAAGCGACTGGACTTCCATCTGGAACAAGTGCAAGACTTTACCCCTACTCCCATGACCGTTGCCACCGAAGCATGGTACACGGGCTTCCATCCTTATACGCTGGAACCGGTATTCAGTGCCAAAACGCAGCGCGAGAAACTGGCTCAACGCCAATTCTTCTTCTGGTACAAACCCGAAGAGCGCAGGAACATCATAAACGAACTGCGCCGGATAGGACGGACGGATTTGATAGACAAGCTATACGGGAAACGATAAAAATACGATATTTCCAAGAAACTCACAGCAACTGCATGAAACGATTCCTCCTCCTCTGCCTATCCCTACTCCCCATTGGAGCGACAGGTCTGCTGGCACAAAGCGAATGCCTGCCGCAAAATTACAGTATCATCTTCGGTGGCGGTGTATCCTTACCTCATGTAGAGGGAAACCGTAACGACTTCTTCAGCAAGAATGGCAACCGGGTGGGATATGACCTGATGACAGAAGGCCGCTACTACATCACGCCCCTATTTGCCGCAGGACTTCAATATGACTATCTACGCATGGCACGCCTGCCGGATAAGGCACATCTGCACTGCATACGCCCCAACATCACATACCGGCCCTTGTGGAGCAACGGGAATCAAGGACTGTTCCTCTCGTTCGGCATCGGGTATATGAACTATCAGGAACGGACATATAAACGCGGTGAACGGAACGGACACCTTTTCCATAAAGGATATTGTGGAATAACTTTCGCAGCAGGCTATGAGTTCCGCATCAGCCGTAAACTCTCGGGCATGATTCGCTGTGATTTCCTGACAGCAGACTGGTTTGCCAACCCCGATGCACGACTTTATAACACAGACGGGTATGATGACGGAGTAGACCATAGCTGGTTCAAAAACAACATCACTTTCTTCAATTTGGGATTCGCCTTGCAGTTCGGACGTTAGTGGCAGGAGTGGCAACAGTTTACTCTTCCACCTGCATTGCCACTACCTCCTGCAACACACAGACAGCTTCTTCTACCGTCTTGACATCCTTCACCAACATACTCCGTTTGTTGTTCTGTTCGCGCAGGTCACAACGCCGGGTGTACTTCATCATGTAGGCAATGACCTTACCGAAAGCCTGGCTCTGATAGTACGGGCTGTCCGGATTGGAGACGAAGAACAGGGACATGCGCCCACCTTTCAGAAAGACTTTCTCCACGCCGAGGCGGGCAGCCAGGCGTCGCAAGGGAACGATGCGCAGCAGTTCTTCCGTTTCGGGAGGAATCGGGCCGAAGCGGTCTTCGAGGCGGGAACGGAAAGCATCCACATCCTTGTCGAGTGTCAATCCGTCCAACTCGCGATAGAGCAACATACGCTCGCTGCTGCCAGTCACGTAATCGGCAGGCAACAGAAGTTCGAGGTCGCTTTCCACCTGGCATTCGTCCACAAACTGCTCGCCACTGATGACGCCTCCGTCTGCTTTCAGTTCTTCGGCATAAAGGTCGGCAAACTCGTCGGTCTTCAGTTCGTGCACAGCTTCGGAGAGAATCTTTTGATACGTCTCGTAGCCTAGGTCGGCAATGAAACCACTCTGTTCGGCACCGAGCATATTGCCTGCGCCACGGATGTCAAGGTCCTGCATGGCAATGTGGATGCCACTGCCCAGGTCGGAGAAGTTCTCGATGGCTTGCAGGCGTCGTTTTGCTTCGGGAGTAAGGGAGGACAAAGGCGGTGCCAGCAGGTAACAGAAAGCTTTTTTATTGCTCCGCCCCACACGTCCGCGCATCTGGTGCAAGTCACTGAGGCCGAAGTTCTGCGCCTGGTTGATGATAATGGTATTGGCATTGGGTATGTCGATGCCACTTTCGATGATGGTAGTGGCAAGCAGCACGTCGTAATCGTAATTGACGAAATCAAAGATTATCTTCTCCAGTTCGGCAGGCTCCATCTGTCCGTGTCCGATACAGACACGGCAGTCGGGAATGTGCCGCTCTATCATGGCCTCAACTCAAACAGATTGGAAATACGGTTATTCACGAAGAATACCTGCCCGTTACGGCTCATCTCAAAATTGACGGCGTCGGCAATGATTTCCTCGTTGAAGGTGTGCACTTCCGTCTGGATGGGATAGCGGTTAGGCGGCGGTGTCTGGATGACGCTCAAGTCGCGCGCACCCATCAGCGAAAACTGCAAGGTACGGGGAATGGGTGTAGCCGTCATGGTCAGCGTATCCACATTCACCTTCAATTGGCGGAGTTTCTCCTTGACGGAGACGCCGAACTTCTGCTCCTCATCAATAATCAACAAACCAAGGTCTTTGAACTTAACGTCTTTTCCCAGGATACGGTGGGTACCGATAAGAATATTCACTTCCCCTTCGGCAAGCCCTTTCACTACAGCCTTTGCCTGAGCAGCGGTGCGGGCACGACTCAGATACTCCACCCGGCAAGGCAAGCCTTTCAAGCGCTCCTTGAAGGTCTGGAAATGCTGATAGGCAAGTACGGTAGTGGGCACCAGTACAGCCACCTGCTTATTGTCCGCCACAGCCTTGAAAGCGGCACGAACAGCCACCTCCGTCTTGCCGAAGCCCACGTCACCGCACACCAGGCGGTCCATCGGACGGGCACTCTCCATGTCGACCTTCACGTCGGAAGTAGCCTTGCTTTGGTCGGGGGTATCCTCATAGATGAAGGAGGCTTCCAACTCCCGTTGCAGGAAGCTGTCGGGACTGTATTGGAACCCCTTCTCCTCGCGGCGTTGCGAGTAGAGTTTTATCAAGTCGCGGGCAATATCCTTTATCTTCGTCTTGGTGCGGTCTTTCAGCTTCTCCCAGGCTCCGGTGCCGAGCTTGTTGAGGCGGGGCGCTTCACCCTCCTTTCCCTTGTACTTGGAAACCTTGTGCAGAGAGTGGATGGAGACAAACACCACATCTTCGTTCTGATAGACAATCTTCATCACCTCCTGCGTGGTGTCACCGTTGGGGATACGTACCAGTCCGGCAAAACGCCCCACACCGTGGTCGGTATGCACCACATAGTCGCCGGGGGTGAATTGGTTCAGCTCCTTCAGGCTCAAGGCCACCTTGCCGCTGCGTGCCTTGTCGCTCTTCAAGTTATACTTGTGAAAGCGGTCGAACAGCTGATGGTCGGTAAAGACGCAGATACGCAAAGTGTCGTCGGCAAAGCTTCGTGCAGCGTCCGTTCCACGGCGGTAAAGGATATGTTGTCTCCACGGTCCTCAAAGATGGCACGGATGCGGTCAGTCTGTTTCAGGCTGTCGCTGCATATGTAGATGGTGTAGTGACGGGAGAGGTATTCGCGGAAACTCTCTGCCACCATGTCGAAGTTTTTATGGAAGATAGGCTGTACCGTAGTATGGAACGAGACGGTAGCATCCGGCGTTCCGGTGGGCTTGTTACCGAACTCCATCCGGCGGAAATCGAGGGCGCGCAGGGTGAACTCGCCACCATCAATCAGCTTGCCTTCCAGCGTGATGGCTCCATTCTCCTCCGACTCACGGGCGGCGATGGCCTGTGGGGTGAGCGATTCGTCGTGCACGGTCTGGATGCGTTCGCGTAGCCAGAGAAAATCGCGCATGGCAAGCAAGCTGTCCGACGGAAGGAAATCGAGGAACGACACCATGCCGCCGCTTCCCTTTTTTTCCAGGCTATGGCTCAAGTCGGGAACTATCACGATGCTTTCTTTCTTCTCCTTCGAGAGCTGTGTTTCCACCTCGAAGGTACGGACGCTTTCCACCTCATCGCCGAAAAAGTCTATACGGAAGGGATATTCGGAAGAGAAGGAAAAGACGTCGATAATACTGCCACGAACGGCATACTGCCCCGGCTCGTAGACGTAGTCCACATATTCGAAACCGTAGCTGCGCAATACGTCCGTCACGAAGTTCATATCCACCCTCTCGCCTGCATGCAGTTTCAGTGTATTCTCTCCCAGTTCCTTACGAGAGACCACCTTTTCGGCCAGCGCATCCGGATAGGTCACCACGCAAAGCCCCTCTTCTCCTTTTTGCAGGCGACTCAGCACTTCTGTACGGAGTATTTCGTTTGCCGCATCCTTCTGCCCGTACTTGATGGCGCGGCGGAACGAAGAAGGAAAAAACAATACCTGCTCTGTCCCCAATATCTGCGTCAAATCATGATAGAAATAACCGGCTTCCTCCATATCGCCCAGAATGAAAACGAGCGGACAAGTAGCCCGCTGAACCAATACAGACGAAAACAAAGAAGCGGCAGAGGCATATAAACCTCCGCAATATAGGTGACGGACAGAGTTATCTTTCAGAAGCCTGCACACCCCCTCTACATTGGGATGGGAAGCATAAGATTGTTGCAGTTCAGTTATATTCATTGCTTTGCGCTTTTTCCCCCGGTATTGCCTCTCATAAGGTATCCTACCGAAATAAATTCGGTGCAAAAATACACAAATAATCTTTAGCTTTGACCTGTCGGCAACTATGTTCTCTGAAATAATCTTTCTGCTGTCAGCCTGCACATCCTTCACCTTTTTTCTGTATCGCCCTATTTATCGGGGAAGGCAATGAAACTTCTTTTCCTCCAATTATGAATAACACAGCCTGCACAATCCCTATTCAGGAGTTATGTTACACAAAGTTTATCCCCAGCCTGCGGACATGTATCCCAGGGGTTGGTCTGTCTATCCCAAGGCTTGGGATAGACAAGACAGACTGAAGAGCACTTTTTCTCCCTATATCTACCCACTTTATCCTTTATACTTCGAAAGTTTTTCTTTAATAGTTTGAATGTTTTCTGTTAATGATTGAAACGGGAATAGCTAAAGATTGAGGCTAAAGTTCAAAGTCAAGCATATGGTTCTTTGATTTAACCTGCATTCCTTATAGTCAGGAGTTAGAAGGAGCTACATAAATGAAAGAGTCGTGGCGCCAGAACTTTGCAAAATCAAGATTTGTGTGAAAATGCTGCCAGATAAAAAAGAAATGTATTACATTTGTTCCCAGTTATAACCCCCATTACCTATAAGTATGCAAACATCAGACAGCATTGTCATCATCCCCACCTACAATGAACGGGAGAATATAGAAAATATCATCCGTGCCGTTTTTGCTCTGAAACATGGTTTTCACATCCTTGTCATTGAAGACGGTTCGCCCGACGGAACAGCTGCCATTGTAAAGACCTTGCAGCAGGAGTTTCCCGAACGCCTCTTCATGGTGGAGCGCAAAGGAAAGTTAGGACTGGGTACAGCCTACATAGCCGGCTTTAAGTGGGCATTGCAACGAGGTTATGAGTATGTATTCGAAATGGATGCCGACTTCAGCCACAATCCCCAAGACTTGCCGCGACTCTACCGCGCCTGCTCCGAAGAGGGTGCCGATGTAGCCATCGGTTCACGTTATGTGAGTGGTGTGAACGTAGTGAACTGGCCCATGGGACGTGTACTGATGTCTTATTTTGCCTCCAAGTATGTACGCTTCATCACCGGGCTGCCCATCCACGATACTACAGCCGGATTTGTATGTTACCGCCGCCGGGTATTGGAGACTATCAATCTGGACGGCATCCGCTTCAAAGGATACGCCTTCCAGATAGAAATGAAATTCACCGCCTACAAATGCGGCTTCAAGGTAAAGGAAGTGCCTGTCATCTTCATCAATCGCGAACTGGGCACCTCCAAAATGAACAGCAGTATTTTTGGTGAAGCCGTATTCGGAGTGATTCGGTTGAAATGGAACAGTTGGTTCCATAAATATCCTACCGTAGATAAGGAGATGAAGTGATAGGTGATAGAGTGATAGGGGTTTACTATAAATATTAGGAAGATATGAAAAGAACATTGATACATAACGCTACGATTGTCAACGAAGGACAATCCGTGAAAGGTTCCGTAGTGATAGAAGACGGGCGCATTGCAGAGGTACTGACCAACTGGAAACCTCTCTCCGCCCCTTGTGACGAGACCATAGATGCCACCGGATGCTATCTGTTGCCTGGCATCATCGACGACCATGTACATTTTCGCGATCCCGGGCTGACCCACAAAGCGGACATCCTCACCGAAAGCCGTGCGGCTGCCGCAGGTGGTGTAACCTCCATCATGGATATGCCCAATACAAATCCGGTGACCACTACGCTGGATGCCTTGAACGCCAAACTTGATTTACTGAACGAGAAGTGTATCGTAAACCATTCCTGCTATTTCGGTGCTACAAACGACAATTACAGCGAATTCGGCAAGCTGGACAAGCACCGCGTCTGCGGCATCAAGCTATTCATGGGTTCCAGTACCGGAAACATGCTGGTAGACAAGATGAACAGCCTGCTGAACATCTTCAACGGTACAGACATGCTGATTGCCGCCCACTGCGAAGACCAGGAAACCATCAAGAACAATATTGCCAAGTATAAGGAAATGTTTGCCGGAGAGAATGATATTCCCATAGGCAAGCATCCCTACATCCGCTCTTCGGCAGCATGCTATGCATCCTCTGAACTGGCAGTACGGCTGGCAAGGATTGCCGGTGCACGGCTGCATATTCTGCATGTGTCCACAGCCAAGGAACTGCAACTGTTCAATGACTATTCACTTTCCGAGAAGCATATCACCGCCGAAGCATGCGTTGCCCATCTCCTCTTCACGCTCAGTGACTATCGCACGTTGGGCACACGTATCAAGTGCAATCCTGCCATTAAGAAGCAAGCCGACCGCGATGCCCTGCGTGCAGCCGTCAACTCCGGCCTGATAGACGTTATAGCCACCGACCATGCGCCCCATCTGCTCTCCGAAAAAGAAGGAGGTGCCTTGAAGGCCATGTCCGGCATGCCGATGATACAGTTTTCGCTTGTCAGCATGCTGCAACTGGTAGATGAGGGAATATTCACACTCGAGACCATCGTTGAAAAAATGTGCCATGCTCCCGCACAAATTTACCGCATCAACGAGCGCGGCTATATCCGTGAAGGTTACCGGGCAGACCTTGTGCTGGTACGCCCCGATACCCCGTGGGAAGTGACAGCCGACAAAGTTTTGAGCAAATGCGGCTGGAGCCCATTGGAAGGACATACCTTCAACTGGAAAGTGGAAAGGACTTTTGCCAACGGACATCCCGTTTATAGCGACGGCATGGTGGACGATGCTTATCGTGGCGAGGAACTGAGATTTGGAGAGTGAAGGCTAGGGATTAAGGATTAGGGATGAAATGGGATGAAAAGGACAATATTGGCACTGGGGCATGAATTGCTTTCGTATCGGATTCATGAAGTAACCCCTTACATCAACTGGATTTATTTCTTCCATGCCTGGGGCTTCCAGCCTCGCTTTGCAGCTATCGCAAACATCCATGGCTGCGATTCTTGCCGTGCACTTTGGCTGACGACCTTTCCCGAAGAGGAACGCACCAAGGCTTCCGAAGCCATGCAGCTCTTCAAGGAGGCCAATAGAATGCTCGACCGACTGGACGAAACAATCTCCATCCATTGCATCTTCAGGCTTTGCCAGGCAAATGCAGACGGAGATAACCTCTTGATAGAAGGAACAACCTTCCCACTGCTCCGCCAGCAGACACCCCAACCCGATGGCGGTCCATTTCTCTGTCTGAGCGATTTTGTACGTCCCCTCTCTTCAGGCACGCCCGACATCGTAGGACTTTTCGCCTCCACCATCAGTGAAGAGGCCGAAGAGACTTATAAAAGCGACCCTTACAAACATCTCCTTGTACAGACTCTGAACGACCGCCTTGCCGAAGCCGCCACAGAAAAGATGCACGAATATGTCCGCAAGGAGGCTTGGGGGTATGCCCCCGACGAATCCTTGTCCATTCCGGATCTGCTGGTCGAGAAATACCAAGGCATCCGCCCCGCTGTGGGATACCCCTCCCTACCCGACCAATCCGTGAATTTCCTGCTGGACGAACTGCTCGGCATGAAGCAGATAGGCATCACGCTGACTGAACATGGAGCCATGCACCCTCACTCCTCCGTCTGCGGCATGATGCTGGCACATCCCGCATCCCGATACTTTTCAGTGGGCAAGATTGGAGAAGACCAGCTGGACGACTACGCCCGCCGCCGGGGAATGCCAATAGGGGATATGCGGAAGTTTTTAGCCACTACAATATGAATAATGTGCTAATGTGCCTATATGCTAATGTGCCAATTGGCTGCGCTATATGTATATTGTGCTACCATGCCGCAGGTCATTGGCACATTAGCATATAGGCACATTAGCATATAGGCACATTAACACATTAAAATAATCCTTTTTGAACTGTGATTTATCGCCACACAATGCGACTAACAGTGCAAAAGCAATTCGAAAGAAGCTAAAAGATGGAAAATGCAGAACAAGAGTTTGTATCCGTGGTACGGGAGTATGAGCGCGTGATATATAAGGTGTGCTATCTGTACACCACGCCCAATGCTACCCTCAACGACCTGTATCAGGAAGTGGTGCTCAACTTATGGAAAGCATTTCCCAAGTTCCGGCGGGAGTGTAAGATTTCCACATGGATTTACCGCATCGCACTGAACACGTGCATCAGCTTTATCCGCAAAGAAAAGAACATCCCCGAAATCGTCACCCTCACCCAGGAAGCCGACCGGACTGAAGAAACCGACGAGACACAAGCCATGCTACGGCAGCTCTACCGGATGATAAACCGACTGGGACAATTGGAAAAGTCCATCATACTGCTCTATCTGGAAGAGAAAAGCTACGAAGAAATTGCCGAAATCACCGGGCTGACCTTGACAAACGTTGCCACCAAACTCAGCCGCATCAAGGACAAATTGAAAAAAATGAATAAGGAGGAATAAATATATGGAACTGGATGAACTGAAGAAATCATGGAACGCACTGAATGAACAGTTGCAGAAAGAACCGATTGCTGACGAACAGCAGATTACCGAACTGATTGCCGGCTACAAGGCCAATACCCGCAAAAGTCTGGGACGACTCGTAGTCATACAGCGTTTCTCTATCGGAATGGGAGCGGTAGGTCTGGCAGCCCTTCTGCTTATATGGCTGTTGCTGCCCACCTTCGGCTTCAATGAGCAGCTGCAAGGCAAGATTGTCGCTTTACTGGGATTCATCGCTATAAGCATCCTCATAGGCATGTGGTGGGACTGGAAAACATACCGCTGGAACAAGGACACGCGTATTGATGAAATGGGGGTTGCCGAAGTCAGTCGCCGTATGACCACCTTCCGCCAATGGACCAGATATGAAGTGATGGGCATCTCCATTTGGATTATCCTTTTCAATATCCTCAACTATTGGGTGATGGAATATCATCTGGCACCAGCCAGCGTACAAGCCCTACTGATTACCCTTTTCGTAGTATTTGACGCGCTAATTATCTATATTCTCTACAAAAAAGTGATTTACAAACATCTGGACAATATTAAAAAGAACATTGAAGAATTGAAAGATATATGCACCGAGTAACTCTTGTTTTCATCCTTTTCCTTCTCATCCCCGACCTTTACATTTACTTGGTTTATGTAGTAAGAAAAACCAGAAAGGCAGTCCTTCACTGCCTTTATTGGCTTCCCACCTTGCTATTAGCGGCAGGCTATGTTTACTTCATATTCCTTACGGGCGACAATGCGATGTCAAACCATACGCAGGCCATAGGCAGACTGGCAATTACCATCATGCTGTTTGTCTTTCCAAAAACCATATTCATGCTTTGCTCGCTGGTGGGAGTACTGGCGCACTTCATCATCCGTCGTTGTCCCCGCAGCCCGTTCACCGCTATAGGACTGGTTTTGGCTGTCGTCAGCTTCTTCAATATCCTTTACGGTACCCTGGCAGGCATCACCCGTTTCGATACAAAAGAAGTGGAATACCGTTCTGCCAATATTCCGGAAGGTTTCGACGGCTACCGCATCGTGCAAATATCGGACATACACATCGGCAGTTGGCAAGGCAATCCGGAACCCATCAAACAGTTGGTCGATTTAGTCAACGGACAGAAGCCGGACCTGATTGTCTTCACCGGTGACCTCGTGAACCAGCAGAGCCACGAACTGGATGGTTTCCAAGAAATACTCTCCCAACTATATGCACCGGACGGAGTATACTCCATCCTCGGCAACCATGACTATGGCTCATACTATCACTGGCAAAGCCCGAAAGCAGAAATCGCCAATCTGGACTATTTAATCCGGCAGCAGAAAGCAATGGGATGGAAACTGCTGAACAATGAGCATGACATCCTTCATCACAAAGGTGACAGCATAGCCCTCATCGGTGTGGAAAACGACGGGGAGCCTCCTTTCTCCCAATTTGCAGACTTGCCGCAAGCCATGCAGGGCACGGAGGGAATGTTCCAAATATTGCTCAGCCATAACCCTACCCACTGGAGGCGCGAGGTACTGCCCCAATCGGATATTTCACTGATGCTTGCAGGACACACCCACGCCATGCAAGGCATCTTGTTCGGACATTCCCTTGCCGAACTTATCTATCCGGAATGGAGAGGAATGTACTACGAAGGCAAGAGGGCTTTGTACGTAAATATTGGCATCGGCTATGTAGGACTGCCGTTCCGGTTCGGGGCATGGCCGGAAATTACAGTACTAAAATTAGTAAGAGAGAAAGAGTGACGAAATAAGAAAAAGGTATATCTTTGTAGCAATAAAAAATCCGACACCTATGAAGATACTTTATATTATTTATCAGGTTTGCTTTGCGTTGCCCATTTTATTGGTACTGACTATCCTTACAGCATTGGTCACCATCATCGGTTCGCTGATAGGAGGAGCGCATATCTGGGGTTACTATCCCGGTAAAATCTGGTCACAGCTCATCTGCTATATACTGCTTATTCCGGTGGAGGTACATGGAAGGGAGAAAATACACAAACGTACTTCCTACGTGTTTGTGCCCAATCACCAAGGTGCCTTCGACATATTCTTGATATACGGATTCCTGGGACGGAACTTCAAATGGATGATGAAGAAGAGCCTGCGCAAAATCCCGTTTGTCGGCAAGGCATGCGAGAGCGCAGGACATATCTTCGTCGACCGTTCCAGCCCCAAGAAGGTGCTTGCCACCATGCGGCAGGCAGAATCATCTTTGAAAGACGGCGTGTCACTGGTAGTATTTCCCGAAGGGGCACGTACCTTCACGGGACACATGGGGTACTTCAAGAGAGGTGCTTTCCAGTTGGCAGATGAACTGCAACTGGAAGTGGTGCCCGTCACTATAGACGGCTCGTTCGAGATTCTTCCACGCACCGGAAAGTGGATACACCGCCACCGGATGATACTGACCATCCATGAACCTATTCCTCCCAAAGGGAAAGGGGCAGAAAACATCAAGGCAAGCATGAACGAGGCTTATGCGGCGGTGGAGAGTGCATTGCCGGAAAAGTATAAAGGGATGGTGAAGAACGAAGACCAGGACAGATAAAGACATAATGACAAACGGGAATGCCTGAATATCTTGATAGGATATTCAGGCATTTCCGTTTGTCATTATCAACTCATTCCTGTTTATTTCTGTCCTCCTACAGAAGCATTTTGCTTCATGCGCTTCTGCTCTTCAATCAGCTGCATGTTCTCCTTCGCCTTTGTAAGGAAATCCTTCACCAAAGTATTCTCTTTAAAAGACAAGGGAGCAGTTCTCATGATGTCCTCAATCTGCGGAGTCATCACCGGATAGGGCAGTGTGCTGCACATCATCATGAATACACTGGGGCCCAGCACATTCTCAAAGTTATCTACAATGAACTGCCGGACGTAGTCGTTCATCTCCTTCACAAGTGCTTCGCCTTCCTTTGCCAACTGCCCATGCACGTCATCCAGATTGGCACCGTCCAGCACCATACGCGCCTCTTTCCGTTCCAGCTCCTCTATCTTCACTTCCAGGGAATTGCGCTTGTCTATGAACTCGTACAGTTTGTCATTCAAAGGAGTCCCTTTGGCAATCAACTGAGTATTGGAGATGGAAACCACGATTTTGCCGTCTTCCAGCACCAAAGGCATAATGCCCTCGTGGTCCATATAAAGAGTCACCATCATCACGGAATCGGCCCGGCCTTTCATCTTGAAATGCCCATGGATAACCTCTGCCGAGTCGACGTTCACCCATTGCCCGTCCCGAAGCGTCTTGAGGAACAACATCTTTCCGTCAAGGCTGGTTACCGAGGAACTGCCCTCTATCTTATACTTGCGGTTGCAAGAAGTAAAGAGCACAAGCAGGAGCAAAAAGGGTAAAATGCGGTTCACACTCATTCTAATCATGCAAGAAACGATTTTTGAATTACACCCAGCAAAGGTATTAATATTCCTTATAAACCGAATAGAAAGAAAGGATTTTTCATTCGGTTTACGTATTTTTGCACAATTATAAATCATAAAAATAGAGAAAATATACATGTCAACCTATGCACCTTTTGCCAAACCGCTCTATGTAATGCTGAAACCGGTAGGTGCGGTATGCAATCTGGCATGCGATTATTGCTATTATCTGGAGAAATCCAAACTATATAGAGACAACCCCAAGCATGTGATGAGCGAGGAACTGCTGGAAAAGTTCATCGAGGAGTACATCAACTCGCAGACCATGCCCCAGGTTCTGTTCACCTGGCATGGCGGAGAGACGCTGATGCGTCCGCTCTCTTTCTACAAACGTGCCATGGAGCTGCAAAAGAAATATGCCAACGGACGCACCATAGACAACTGCATACAGACCAACGGCACGTTGCTGACCGATGAATGGTGCCGGTTTTTCAAAGAAAACAACTGGCTGGTGGGTGTCTCCATAGACGGGCCTCAGGAGTTCCATGACGAATACCGGAAGAACAAGCAGGGCAAGCCCTCTTTCGTCAAGGTGATGCAGGGCATCAACCTGCTGAAAAAGCACGGTGTGGAATGGAACGGAATGGCAGTGGTCAATGACTACAACGCCGACTATCCGCTGGACTTCTATAATTTCTTCAAGGAGATAGGATGCCATTACATCCAGTTTGCCCCCATCGTGGAGCGCATTGCCCCTCATGGGGACGGACGCCATCTTGCCTCCCTGGCAGACAAGGAAAAGAGCACGCAGCTGGCAGACTTTTCCGTCACGCCGGAACAATGGGGAGACTTCCTATGCGCCTTGTTCGACGAATGGGTAAAGCAGGACGTGGGTACTTACTACATACAGTTATTCGACTCTACCCTTGCCAACTGGATAGGCGAACAACCGGGTGTATGTTCCATGGCAAAGACTTGCGGCCATGCAGGCGTCATGGAGTTCAACGGAGACGTATATGCGTGCGACCATTTTGTTTTCCCCGAATATAAACTGGGCAACATCCATCAGAATACACTGGTGGAGATGATGTACGGAGAACGGCAACAAGCCTCGGACTGATGAAGCAACAATCTCTCCCCACCCAATGCAGGGAGTGCGAATGGCTGTTTGCCTGCAACGGCGAATGTCCAAAGAACCGTTTTGCACGTACAGCCGACGGAGAGCCGGGACTGAATTACCTTTGTGCAGGATATCATAAGTTCTTCAGTCACGCAGCCCCATACATGGACTTTATGAAGAACGAACTGATGAACCGGCGTCCGCCTGCAAACATTATGGAAGCAATAAGAAACAATGCCATAAAGCCATAAGCCCACAAGCGATGACAATGAAATTCAAAAACATTACTTAATAATTGATTATATGAAGATTACATTTAAGAAAGGTTTGCTTGCGGCCATTGCCGCACTGACAGTCTGCTCTGCGCGTGCAGACGAAGGAATGTGGTTGTTGCAACTGATGAAGCAGCAGAACTCCATCGACATGATGAAAAAGCAAGGACTGAAGCTGGAGGCTGACGACCTTTATAATCCCAACGGCGTGTCACTGAAAGATGCTGTAGGTATCTTTGGCGGTGGCTGTACCGGCGAAATCATCTCTCCGGAAGGACTGATTCTGACCAATCACCATTGCGGATACGGTGCCATACAGCAGCACAGCAGCGTGGAACACGATTATCTGACAGATGGTTTCTGGGCCATGAACCGCAGTGAAGAACTGCCCACCCCGGGATTGAAATTCCGTTTCGTGCACCGCATTGTAGACATCACCGACCTTGTCAACGCTAAAATAAAGGCAGGCGAAGTGACGGAAATCGATGCACTGACTTCCCCGTTCCTCAACAAACTGGCAAAAGAGGAACTGGAGAAGAGCGATTTGAAGGGTAAACCGGGCATTGAAGTGCGCGCACTCCCCTTCTATGCAGGAAACAAATTCTATATGTTCTATTATAAGGTATACAGCGACGTGCGTATGGTTGCCGCTCCTCCCTCCTCGGTAGGTAAGTTTGGCGGTGAGACCGACAACTGGATGTGGCCGCGCCACACGGGCGACTTCTCCATGTTCCGTATCTATGCCGATGCCAACGGAGAGCCGGCTGAATACAGTGAAAGCAACGTACCCCTGAAAACCCCGAAGTTCCTGCCCATCTCCATCAAAGGTCTGAACGAAGGTGACTACGCCATGATTATGGGCTTCCCCGGCAGCACAGAACGTTACCTCACCCAGAGCGAAGTGAAGCAACGCATGAACGCCGTGAATCAGGCAATGATTGATATGCGCGGCGTACGCCTCGAAGTGCTGCGCAAGTATATGGATGCCAGTGACAAGACCCGCATCCAGTATGCCAGCAAGTTTGCCGGAAGCAGTAACTACTGGAAGAACTCCATCGGTATGAACAAGGCAATCATCGACAATGACGTGTTGGGCGCCAAAGCCGAAATCGAGAAAAAGTATGCCGCCTTTGCCCAAGGAAAACCCGAATACGAGGGTGTGGTAGAGAAAATTGATGCCATCATCGAGAAAAGCACCCCCACGCTGCGCCAGCTCTACTATACCAACGAAGCATTGCGCGGTGCTATCGAATTCGGCAGTACCTACCTTATCATGGATAACATAAAGAAAGCGCTCGAAGAGAAGAACGACTCATTGCTGCAAGCTTCGAAGAAGCAGTTGGAAAATGCATACGATGGTATCCACAATAAAGACTACGACCACGAAGTGGACCGCGCCGTAGCCAAAGCCATCCTGCCCGCCCTTGCCAAGGCACTGAACGCCGACGAGCTGCCCTCCTTCTACCAAACCATCAACGGAGAGTTCAAGGGCGACTACAACACATACGTAGACAACATTTACGACAACTCCATCCTCTCCAACCGCAAGAACCTGGATAAATTCCTGGCAAAGCCCACCGTGAAAGCCATCGAGAAAGACCCTGCTACGGCTTACTCGCGCTCCAAGAACGAAAAGCTGCAGGAACTCGGAAAGCAATACATGGAACTGGAAAGCGGAATGGAACTGCTCCACAAGGCCTACATCCGTGGCTTGGGTGAAATGAAACAGCCCGTCCCCTCCTATCCGGATGCCAACTTCACCATGCGTCTGACCTATGGTAATGTAAAATCATACAGCCCACGCGATGCCGTACACTACGACTACTATACCACTACCGACGGTATCCTTGAAAAAGAGAATCCCGAAGACCGTGAATTCGTGGTACCCGCCAAGCTGAAAGAACTGATTCAAAAGAAAGACTTCGGACGCTACGCCATGGCAGACGGCACCATGCCGGTTTGCTTCCTCACGACGAACGACATCACCGGCGGTAACTCCGGCAGCCCCGTCATCAATGGCGAAGGACAGCTCATCGGTACTGCTTTCGACGGCAACTGGGAATCTCTGAGCGGTGACATCAACTTCAACAATGACCTGCAGCGTTGCATTGCACTGGATATACGCTACGTGCTCTTCATCCTCGACAAACTGGGCAATTGCAGTCATCTGATAAAAGAAATGAACATTATAGAATAAATTAAAGCCTCTGAGAGATTACCTCCCATACTGAATGGCATTCAGTCGTATAGTGAATGCCATTCAGTCGTATACTTAACCCTATTCAGTCGTATACTGAATAGCCCCCCTCTCAGATGCTCTTCTAACGCACATCACCATGAAAAGAATCCTATTATCATTATTCATTACATCTTCTGTCCTTGCCGCACACGCCGACGAAGGTATGTGGATGCTCACCGACCTGCAAAAGCAGAACGAAGTAGCCATGACGGAACTCGGACTGCTCATCCCCACCAACCAAATCTACAATCCCGACGGCATTGCCCTGAAGGATGCCGTGGTGCATTTCGGCGGTGGCTGTACCGGCGAAGTCATCTCTGCCGAAGCCTGGTACTGACCAACCACCACTGCGGCTATGGCGCCATACAACAACACAGCTCGGTGGAACACGACTACCTGACCGACGGTTTCTGGGCTATGTCCCGCGAAGAGGAGCTTCCCTGCAAGGGACTCACCGTCACCTACATCGACCGGATACTGGACGTGACAGACTACGTAAACGAACAACTGAAAACCGACGACGACCCGAACGGCACCAATTATCTGTCTCCCAAATACCTGAAAACAGTAGCCGACCGCTTCGCCAAGTCCGAAGGCATCGCCCTGACACCCGGCCGCAAACTGGAACTGAAAGCCTTCTACGGTGGAAACAGATACTATCTGTTCGTAAAGACCACCTATAGCGACATCCGCATGGTAGGCGCTCCCCCCTCCTCCATCGGCAAGTTCGGTGCAGACACCGACAACTGGATGTGGCCCCGCCACACGGGAGATTTCTCCATGTTCCGCATTTATGCCGACAAAGACGGGAAACCCGCCGCTTACAGCAAAGACAACGTTCCCCTAAAAGTGAAGAAACATCTCACCATCAGCCTTGACGGCTATCGCAAGGGCGACTTTACCTTCGTCATGGGATTCCCCGGACGCAACTGGCGCTACATGATTTCCGACGAGGTGGAAGAGCGTATGCAAACCACCAACTTCATGCGCCACCACGTGCGCGATGTCCGCCAGAAAGCTCTGATGAAACAAATGTTGCAAGACGATGCCGTACGCATCCACTATGCCAGCAAGTATGCATCTTCTGCCAACTACTGGAAAAATGCCATCGGTATGAACGAAGGTCTCGTCCGTCTGAAAGTATTGGACACTAAACGTGCACAGCAAGAGGCACTCCTGGCACGCGGACGCTCGCTGAACGACAATAGCTATCAGCAAGCATTCGACCAGATACGCGCCATCGTAAAGCAACGCCGTCCAGCCCTCTACCACCAGCAAGCCATTCAGGAAGCACTGGTGACGGGACTCGATTTCATGCGTATCCCCAGCACCGCAGGACTGGTATCTGCCTTGAAGAACAAGGACAAAAAACAGATTGCAGCAGCTAAAGACAGCCTTCAGAAGGCAGCCGACCGCTACTTTGCCTCTGTCCCCTTCCCCGAAGTGGAACGTATTGTTGGCAAGGAAATGCTGAAAATCTACATGAAGTATATCCCTGCCGAACAACGCATCGGTATTTTCCAAATCATAGACAAGCGTTTCAAGGGCAACAGCGACGCTTTCATCGACGCCTGCTTTGAACATTCCATCTTCGGCAACAAGGAGAACTTTGCCAAGTTCATCCGCAAGCCCAGCCTCTACAAGATTAATACAGACTGGATGGTCTTGCTGAAATATTCCATCACGGACGGCCTGCTTCAGACCTCCATTGCCATGATGGATGCCAATAAAAACTACAATGCCGCCCACAAGGTATGGGTAAAGGGCATGATGGACATGAAACTTGCCAATGGTCAGCCCATCTATCCGGATGCCAACTCCACCTTGCGCCTGACCTACGGTCAAGTACTCCCCTACGCTCCGGCAGACGGTGTGAAATATGATTACTACACCACTCTGAAAGGAGCTATGGAAAAGGAAGATCCCGACAATTGGGAGTTTGTAGTCCCCACCAAACTGAAACAGCTGTATCAGGCAAAGGATTTCGGACGTTATGCCATGCCGAACGGCGAAATGCCCATCTGCTTCATTGTCAACACAGACAATACCGGTGGAAACTCCGGCAGCCCAGTGTTCAATGCCAAAGGAGAACTGATAGGTACCGGCTTTGACCGCAATTACGAAGGTCTGACTGGCGACATTGCCTTCCGTCCGTCCTCCCAACGAGCAGCATGTGTAGACATCCGCTACACCTTGTTCATCATCGACAAATACGCGGGAGCTTCGCATCTCATTGAAGAGATGACGATTAAATAATGATTTAGCGAACAAATCCTCCTCCTATTTTGTTATCATTACAAATAAATAAAAACAGAAAGGAAAAAATTATGGAAAAGTTTGAAGAATTGATACAATCAGAAAAGCCCGTTTTAGTTGATTTCTTTGCAACCTGGTGTGGCCCGTGCAAGGCGATGCATCCGGTACTGGAAGAACTCAAAAACGAAATAGGAGATGCTGCCCGTATCGCCAAAATAGATGTAGACCAGCACGAAGAACTTGCTGCCCGCTACCGTATACAAGCAGTACCGACATTTATCGTATTTAAGAAAGGCGAAGCCGTATGGCGCCACTCGGGTGTCATCAGCGGTAAGGATTTGAAAGCCGTTATAGAACAAAACTCTTAACAAGAAGAAATGAAGAAGATTATAGCAATGGTTGCCCTCGTGTTTTCCTGCATGCTGGCCTATGCTCAAACAAACGGAGAAGTTATCGTCATGAACAAAGCCATGTTCATCAAGGATGTGTTCGACTATGAGAAATCCCAGGACTGGAAATACAAGGGAAACAAGCCTGCCATCATAGACTTATATGCCGACTGGTGCGGACCTTGCCGCATGGTGGCTCCCATTATGAAGGAACTGGCCAAAGAGTATGCCGATAAAATCGTTGTCTACAAAGTCAATGTGGATAAGGAAAAGGAACTGGCAGCGTTGTTCAATGCAACAAGCATCCCTCTTTTTGTATTCATCCCTATGAATGGAGAGCCTCAGCTCTTCCGCGGAGCAGCCGATAAGGCTACCTACAAAAAGGCGATTGACGACTTTTTACTGAAAACAGAATAGTTCATAATAGAAAGAAAAAACTCCTGACTACCTTTACAAAAAGGCAAGTCAGGAGTTTTTGTATCCTATTCACTCAAAACACGATAGGCATCTCTTTCCATTCTCCTCCGTGTAGTTCCATCACCGATTCATATCCAGCTTTCCTCAAGGCACACAAAGCTTCGGGACGTCCGTTGCTTATCCGTTCCGGATAGTGTGAATCACTGTTTACCTGCACACGTACACCCAAATCATGCAGGTAGGAGAAATACCGCTCATTGGGGTAAAAAGTACCCAGGTCATGATAGGCTTTGGTATTGACCTCTACCTGATAGCCGCGACGGGCAATATCTGCGAAATACGCCCTAACCAGCTCATCATACCAAGGCTCGTCCAGCAATCCCGGGCGATAGCATGCTGCATTGTAGTGCATCTTATCGGCATGGCCCACAATATCAAAACCACCCAGCTCGAGCATCCTCGTCAACCTACCATAATAGAGACGGACCACATGCTCCAAGTCACCGCAGAAATGTCCGTCTACAATGGTCTTAAAGGTATCCGCAGGTACATCTACATCCACCACTTCCCCTTTGTCATTGTAGAGAAGATGTACAGAACCAATACGGTAGTCCAACGGCAACTCCCTGAAACGGGCGATGGACGGATTACTCGCTTCATTCAGATAATCAATCTCCAGACCGATATACAGTTCGATACGTCCGGCATACTTCTCCTTCAGACGATGGAATTCAGATAGATAGTCGTCCATGATATCCCACTCCATAGTCCATGCCGTAGAAAAAGGCAATGGAGCATGCGATGAAAAGCCATAAGATGTAAAACCTTCACTCAATGCAAAACGCACAAAGTCCTCCATGCCGGCACGCCCGTCACAATAAAGGCTATGGCTATGATAATTCGTCAGATTTCCCACTTTCTCAGTTCTAATTTTTAATTCTTAATTTTCAATTTCGAACTTCAGTTCGATTCTATCTCACTCAGCTCCAGCCAGCGCAATGTTTTTTCGTCAATCAAGTCCGACAATTCCGGCAAACGTTTCGACTTCTCCGTCAGTTCGTCCACAGACAAAGTACCGCTGCACAAAGCCTCTTCAATTGCATTCTTTTCGGTTTCCAGGTCAGCTATCTCCTGCTCCAATTGTTCAAACTCGCGTTTTTCCTTAAAAGACATGCGCCGCTTTTCGTTCAGACGCACCTTCGCCGTCTTGTCCTCCTGAGCCTTGGCGGCTTCTTTCTCTTTCTCCTTTTCCTGATGGACTTTCGCATCTTTCCAGTCGCGATATTGTGTATAGTTGCCGGGAAAGTCGCGGATGTCCCCTTGTCCGTTGAACACTAACAGATGGTCTACCACTTTGTCCATGAAATAACGGTCGTGGCTCACCACAATCACGCATCCTTTGAAATTCTGCAAATACTCTTCCAGCACATTCAGCGTCACAATATCGAGGTCATTGGTCGGCTCATCCAGCACCAGGAAGTTGGGATTGCGCATCAGGACCGTACACAGATAGAGGCGGCGGCGTTCTCCCCCACTCAGCTTGTAGACATAGCTGTGCTGTGTCTCGGGAGTAAACAGGAAATGTTGCAGGAATTGCGATGCCGTCAGCTTCTTGCCGTTGCCCAGTTCTATGACTTCGGCAATGTCCTGCACTACATCAATCACTTTCATCTGCTCGTCAAACTGCAAGCCGTCCTGCGAGTAGTAACCGAAGCGGACCGTCTCGCCAATGTCCAGCGTACCGCTGTCTGCCTGCTCCAACCCCATCAGTATCTTGATGAAGGTCGACTTGCCCGTACCGTTATTCCCTACGATACCCATCTTTTCGTAACGGGAGAAGATGTAAGAGAAATCATCCAGAATCTTCAAGTCACCAAAGGATTTGTACAGATGGTCTGCCTCGAATATCTTACTGCCTATATAAGAAGCCTTAACGTCCAGCTTTACATTGTCGTTGTTGAAACGCTGCTTTGCCACCTTCTCCAACTCGTAAAAGGCATCCTCCGATAGCGTGCCTTGTGCCCGCGGGCTTGCGGCATGCGGCGCATCCATTCCAGCTCTGTGCGGTAGAGGTTATTGGCACGTTCTATCTCCACAGTCTTGGCCTCGATACGCTCTTGGCGCTTCTCCAGATAATAACTGTAATTGCCTTTATACTGATAAATCTGCCGGTTGTCTATCTCTACGATTTCGGAGCATACACGGTCGAGGAAATAACGGTCGTGTGTCACCATCAACAAGCTGAGGTTATTCCGGCGGAGATATTCCTCCAGCCACTCCGTCATATCGAGGTCGAGGTGGTTGGTAGGCTCGTCCAGTATCAGCAAATCGGGTTCAGTGATAAGGGTATTGGCAAGTGCCACACGCTTCAACTGCCCGCCGGACAGATGTTTTACGTGCTGACTGAAATCACGTATTTTAAGTTGAGACAGAATCTGTTTCGCCTTCTGCTCGTACTCCCAAGCTTTTTCATGGTCCATACGCACCAGAATTTCGTCCAAGCCGGGATGCCCCTCCGTTTCCATGCAACGTTCATATTCCTTGATTAACTCGACAGTACTGTTGCCATGATGGAAGCACGCTTCGAGCACGGTCAGCTCTTCGGGATATTGCGGGTCTTGTTCCAGATAACCCACACGCAAATCACGACGGAAGGAAATGGTGCCATTGTCATACCCTCCTTGCCGGAAAGGATATTGAGCAATGTCGTCTTGCCACTGCCGTTCTTGGCTATCAACCCGACACGCTGTCCCTCGGACAAGCCCAAAGAAATATTTTCGAATAGTACCAAGTCACCGAACGACTTGGTCAAGTTTTCCACCTGAAGAATTGAATTTACTGCTGCCAATGCTTTAATAGTTGAAAAATGAAAATTGAAAGTTGAAAATCACAGTACCGAGATGACCGGACCTTAGAACAAGGAGCTGTATATCTCCGGCAGATTCACTTTACCTCCTGCCTTTACTTTGCTCCAAACCAGCTTCATGGGGTCTATCCATTCACCGGTAGACGTGTTCAGCAATATGGGCGCTTCCCGGTTTCCGTCCACCAAGGTACGCCATTCCATACCGTCCACTTCATTGGCGAAAATAACACAAAGCGCGATGCCAAAAGCCAGCCATGCATCCTTCTTCTTAGGACCGATGTTGCTTTCTTCCATCATCTGCTGCATCTTGGCAATGTCTTCCTCGGCTCCCTGGAAATCCTTCTTCAACAATTCCTTTATAGTAGTATCCACCCACTCGTATGCTTCATTAATCTGGTAGATTTCCGAAAGGCGCACCGGAATTATCTCCGCTGGATACTTCACTCCATCCTTCCGCGTTTCCAGCGAAGCGATAATCTTCTCCGCTTCTGCAACCGGCTCTCCTTTCTTCACCGTAAACGAACATTCAAAGGCAACTTCATCCGCGCCCGTTATCCATAAATGGGAAGTATAGTACGCACCTTCTTCCTCGAACATCTCCTTACTATATGCACATTCCATCCGGCCTATCCTAACCGGAATGGCAGAGGAGTTTTCCCGTAACTCTTGCTTCACGGAGTCCTTGCCATATGTAGCATTCCCTTTGAAGCCGAATGCGAAAATTACCGGTCCACTCATTGGGGTTATAAAAAAGGAAAGAGCCTTCCCCGTCCTCGAATTCATTCCAGTCTGCCGGATAAGTCATGGAGAACCATGCCCCCGGAGAGATAAATTTCTTGCTTTGTTCCATATATAGACTAATCTTTGCAAAGACAGTTCCTACCATCTCAGCTATTTCTCGCAAAGATAGTACAAACCGAATGCAAAATAAAATGAACTTGTCCATTTTTTATGCTGAGGTGCAGCCTATCTTCGGTTTTAGGGCAAAAGTAACATATTACCGCCGTTGATATGCAAACAAACGAAACAAAAAAACAGCCGATTCTCACGAACCGGCTGTTCCAATCATCATCTATGAATGAAGACCATTAGAGCCTTCAATATCTTAACTATATCTTAAAATCCACATTTTGGGCGTAAAGATAATGAATTTGTATCACAAAATAAAATGCAATGAAAAATTAGTTTTGGGCACTGTCCCACCATACGGGTAAAGTCCATACGTCCTCGGCAGCATTCCAAAGTGCAATTGAAGTATCAGCTCCCGGAACAGTGGCACCGATAGCTTGCAGATTGGCCGTATTGTAGTTGAGTTCATGACTGCATTGCTGCCAACGACGGAACTGTTTACCTTGCGGAATATTCTTTTGGGCAGTAGCATCAACGCCATAGCGTGCAGGAATACCCCAGCCTAAGAAAAGCTCCGGATTAAAATCGTAGCGACGCATATCGTTCCAAATTTCCATGGAAAAATGCAATGCCAAACGCTTTTGAGTAAGAATCTTGCCCAAAGTAATATTCTCTTCAGTGCCGATACCATTGTTCAAATAGTTGTCAATGTCGGTTTGCGTCATAGGAGAGAACGAGGGGCATGCTTCCAAATTGGCATCTTCACGGCACCACACTTTCAACTTATCGTTCATACCGTCGATACTGGCTGCAATACCTTTCTTATAAGCATTAAAAGCCGCTCCTTTATTACCTTGGTTAAAGAGTACTTCAGCACGTATGAAACAAGCTTCGGCATAGGTTCCAATATAGGTGGGAGAAGACACGCGAGTATAGAAAGTTCCCGATTCGCGAGAGGCATCAGTGCCATCGCGACGATAAAGTAAATCAGGACGTCCTTGATAAGCTTTGCACTGACTGGTACACTCTACATAAATAGTGTCCCCCTTACGGGTAGAAGATTCACTGTCAATCCACCAACCTTTGGCTGCCGAGAAGTTCGAGCGCAACGGTCCGCCGGTAAGGCTGGGACTATCATTGCCAATCATATCTACACCCATAGAACGACGCCAACCGTTTTTGAACTTCACCTCTGCGGGTGAATTACTTGATTGCTTCGAATATGCCCAAGGTAAAATCTTATCGGCACGCGGATCTTCTATTCCACTTCCGGCAAAATTTGTCAGATTATCGTAAAGCATCTTGGTAGGCATATAGCCGGCATTCATGCCACATACAGAAAAGAGCGGTGAATAATCAACCGGTTCATCCCATCCCAATACATCATGCGAATTATTGGCATCAATATGATTGAATACGGTATTGTCGGCATTGCTTTGCTGAGCCTTGTCAAGACAAGCCAAGATTTCTGCGGCATCGTATTTCCCTTCAAGATAACTGCCTTCACCCTTTTTAATAAGCTTGTTAATGTAACGTGCTTTAAGTAAGTATGCCAATTTAAGCCACTTGTCTACACTACCACCGTTCCAAATATCGCCTACAGCCAACGAAGCTGTCGCAGACCCTTGCTCTTTTTGGAACATCTCGATAGCGGTGTCAAGATCGGCCAAACAGCCCAAATAGATTGTTTTTCCGTCATTATAGGTAGGAGTAACACCGGCTTCAGCCTCACTCGACTTGTAAGGCATTTCTCCATAAAGGTCTGTCATAAGCATAAAACCATAGGCACGAATTACGCGAGCTGCACCCACATAATGCCAAGCCTCGGCTGCCGTAGCCTTGTCAATCAAAAATGGAATATTTACAGCAGCTCCACAGAACCACCATTGGTAGGGAGTGGTAACGGCACCGGTCTGAGGACTCCAATAAGACATGCTCCAATAAGTACCGCCGTCATAATAGCGTGTCCAATCGCCCATAGACATACTGGAACGCCAAGCAGCAAACTGAGTGCACTGTTGGTATAAAATTCAATATGTGCCAATCGTGAATCATAGGTCGCATTTCCAGCTGTGGGATTTTCGGGATCGACATTTACATCGAGCCAGTCACTACACCCCGAGAACAAAGTCATAAGGGCACCCACACTACATAATATCATAGATTTGAATAATTTCATATTGCTTCTGTTTTTTAAGAGTTAGAAAGTAAGATTCAAGCCAAATGACATGGTAGAAGTGGCAGGTACACCGCAGTAGTCAAATCCTACTGATGATGAGCCACCTACACCCGCACCAGCGGCAGCCACTTCAGGATCACCGTCGTAATTGGTGATGAGCAATAGATTGGTAGCAGCTACCGATACCGAAGCACGCTTTACAAATCCAATCTTGGAAAGCCACGTTTTAGGAAACTCATAGCTCAATGAAACAGAACGCAAACGCAAAGAGTTGACATCGGTAATATAGTTGGCTGACTCCTTAGAATAATAGTTCTGATAGTAATCCTTAATGATGTTGTAACCACTCATTTGTACTCCATTAAAAGTATAGGTTTTATCGGCCTCCCAAGTATTGGTCACTGGGTCACCATTGGCATTGACACCCGTTACAGTGAGAGAACGATTGCGTACATCGGCAGAGAACTGGCTCACACCGCTGTTATCCATAGCATATTGAGTACCGTTGACCACATCGCCACCTACACGGAATTCCCATAGCATATTGAAAGTAAAATTCTTCCAAGTAAGGGTGTTGTTCAATCCACCGGTAAACGATGACTCACGATTACCTACTGCTACAAGGGTTTTGTCATAAGTAGGCATACCGTTTTTGTCGAGTATCACCTCACCGGCGTCATTACGTTTCCATTTGGTACCGGCAATACCCATAAAATCTCCACCGCTGAACGAGGCTGCCTGCATACCGGCATATTGCACATCGGTAACATACATCACGCCCATACCTTCGGGAAGCCCGTCCAAAGTACCACGATTACCTGCCATGTTCAAGCCAATGTCCCATGTCCAGTCCTTAGTCTGTATGGGAGTTCCCGAAATAGAGAGTTCCATACCTTTGTTATACACATTGCCCGCATTGATACTCCAAAAGATGTAACCGGTAGATTGCGGACCGCGAGGAGCAAGAATCTGATTATATGAATCGTTGGTATAGTAAGCATAGTCTATGTGCAGGCGGTTTTTGAAGAAACTCAATTCCACGCCTATTTCGGTAGACTTGGTCATTTCCGGTTTCAGTTTGTCATTACCGCGTGTCCAAGTATTTCCCACACCTACCGTACCGTCAAGATAGGTACCCGTAGGCCATAAGGCAGTTTCCAATTCGTACACACCGGTATCTTTACCTACCTTGGCCCACGATGCACGCAATTTACCAAAGTTGAGCACACTGTCATCCAGCCAACCGAGTCGCTGCAAGGCTTCAGTAAATACGAATGAACCGCTTACCGAAGGATAGAAGTACGAACGGTTTTCAAGAGGAAGAGTAGAAGTCCAGTCATTACGACCGCTCACAGTGAGATAGAGCATATTTTTCCATGATGCACGGAATTCTCCAAAAGCTCCTACCAAACGTTTCTTAGTAGCTGCATGTGTGAATTGCTTATTGTCTTTACTGGCATTGGCGTATGAGAAGAAATCAGGAACGGAAAAGTTCCAAGCCATCATCGAGCTACGGTCTGTCTTGGTTTCGTCCATTGTGGCACCCAACAAAAGATTCAAATCGAAATCACCGAACTTATGGCTCATGTTCGACATAAAGTCATGGCTCATATAGCGGAACTGCTGGGTGTTGTCACTCATCATACCTTTTTGCCACACTTGTTTAAGCACGCCATTGGCAGCCAAACGGTTGGAAGCAGTTTGGGTATAACGGTCAATACCTATTTTATAAGAAACAAACCACCATTTGGCAATATCGGCTTTTATACTGAGCATCCCATTGAAACGGTCGATGTCGTCATACATGTGGTTACGATTGACAATCCAATAGGGGTTGTCGCGTTCGTCCCATGGATCAAGACGATCGCCAAACAAACGATAACGGGTACCATCCTCGTTCTGATAGTGGGTCATTCGGTCGAAAGGAGACCAGTTGTACACACCATAAAGAGCACCATTACCACTCGAATTATAAAGCCCGGCACCCGTCAAAGTACGGTCCGTATGAGCATCGCTATATGCGGCACTGGCGTTAAAGGTAAAAATCCCCACCTTCTGCTCACCATTGAAACGGAAAGCATATTTCTTGTATCCGGTCTCGGGCACAACACCTACCTGATCATAGTAAGACCCTGAAAGATAGAATTTACTATTCTTGGTACCCCCGGCTACGCTGGCACTTTCATCGAAAATGTTTCCGCCTTGAAAGAAATCACCTATGTTATCATAAGTAGCTGCGTTCGACTTCTCTCCCCACGAAGTATAAGCAAAGTCATTAAACACAGTACCAGTATAGTTCTTCTTTGAATCATATTGGTCTTCCATATATCCACGGGCATATTGGCGTTGCGTTTGCGGCAGGCTCTTTACCCATGAAGCAGTAAACTTAGAATTGATATTCACTTCAACCACGCCCTCTTTACCTTTCTTGGTAGTGATAAGAATAACTCCGTTGGCTGCACGTGAACCGTATAAAGCGGCAGCTGCAGGGCCTTTGAGCACCGACATACTTTCTATATCTTCGGGATTTATATCCATCAAACGATTGGAAGTAGTAGAGGCAGAACGCATGGAACCATCGAAAGCCGAATTGCCCACCACTGATGAAGAGTTATCAAAAATAACACCATCCACCACAAAGAGCGGCTGATTGTCTTTGCCTTCAGCACCCGACGTTCCTCCACGCAATATAATCTGAGCGCCCGCACCAGCGGCACCGGATGACTGAGTAACATTCACACCGGCCACTTTCCCCGAAAGGGATGAAATAGGATTGGCAGTTTTCATCTTCATCAATTCATCCGACTTCACATCCTCCATTGAATATCCCAAAGCCTTGCGCTCTTTCTTGATACCCATTGCCGTCACAACCACTTCGTCCAGCGCTTGCGAGTCATCTTGCAAACTCACAGTATAAGTAGTGGCGTTCGTCACCTTCAATGTCACTGTTTTGTAGCCAATGAAAGATACCTCCAATGTGCTACCCACCGGCGCCTCTACAGAAAAATTTCCATCAATATCCGTCACAGCGCCGGTACCAGAACCTTTTACTAACACGCTGGCGCCGATGATGGGTTCGCCTGCCGCATCTAAAACTTTACCTGTGATTTTCTTGGCTTGCTGAGTACTTTGGGAACTTAGCACACTTTCAACAGCTGCATTAGCAGCAAAAGGTGCAGACACCCCAAACAATGCAAGCAACACTAATGATAAGCAATAATTTCTTTTCATAAGCTCTATTATTTGGATTTGTTTGCAAACATATGAATTAATTTAGAAATTCTATCATCAATCGAATTAAAAATTACTAAATAAATATTAAAACATTTGCATTTATATTTTTGCAAAGTTTTAAATATCTATTTAGTAATTATTCAAAGCATTAACTCTTAATCATATTAATGCCGTACTTGTATATAATATATCTCAATGATGCGAAAAAACGAAAAACACATCACATTTATCATTTATATATAGCAATGTTTTGAACTATTTGATTTACGCATTAAAGCATATTCATAAATCTTTTTATATAAAAAGAACTTGATTACGTGGGGATATTGGTATGGATAAGGATTCTAAAAAGCAAATTAGTTAAAATGATTCATAAGTTCATCAAAAAATAGTGTTAGACTATTAACAATAATAAATTCCACATATAATCTACATTAACATTTTATTTTTCAGCATAATACTAATATATACAAGTTTCACTTATAAAAACTGGTCTCTTTCCATGTTGTGGAATTTCCATATCAGTGGTGACATATATAATGGTACAGATTTATTTCATGACAGCACGTAGCATGAGTGTGAGAAATGCAAACCGTGAAAATCCAACAATCAAAAGGGCAATTGTTAATGGAAAAGACACTGAGGGTAAAGAGACATATACACCTGCTACATATACTTTCAGCGCTGATAAATTTTATAATAGAAATCACTAGTGTTCAGTTTTAATTCATTGAAGCCTCTCAACGGTCTTCATTCATAGATGATGATTGGAACGGCCGGTTCGTGAAAATCGGCTGTTTGCATTCTACGCCTCATTTCCCTATCGGCTGTATTCTCCTTCTCACCTCTTTGGATATTTCCAGAAACATATAGTTCAGTTTGCCGGAATGAATACCTTCCTTATTCTGGGCATACTTCTTATTGGCATACTCCTTGGACTTGTCAAAGGTGATGCGCGACATCTGGTTCTGCGACTTTCCCACCATCGTCGAATCCAACTGTTCGTCCGGAAAGAAATCATCCAAATCCACATCACCAATCATGGTCGTTTCAAGGAAATTCATGTCTTTATGACTGGAATCCGTGTAGTATCCTACAAACATATGCCCCGGGGTGCGCACCAATATAGGTTCTATGTTGATGGCACGGAGCAGAGAAGCAAAAAGCACACTTCCATCCACACAGTTGATTTGCGAGGACTCCAAGGCGTCATCGAACGTGCGCACACGCTGTGAAAAGACCACATTGCTGGAAAGGCTCGTATTGGAGACCGAGCTATAACGGAACTTACGCTTCTGCAGTACATTCCACAAGGCATAAACCTGCCTGTCCACCACTTCGGCACCTCCCTGATAGCCTAAAAAACGGTTGACGATACGCGTATCCAGCGCTTCACGCAACAGCTTGTCAATCATAGGATTCTCCTCATTTACATATGCTGCAAAAAAGATGCCGGTATCATGGAATTTTGTACCATTCGTGACATACCCCAACAGACATTCATTAATGCTGCGAACGGAAAAAGTACGCACCCTCTGCCCCAAATCCTTGCCGTTCATCTCTACCATAACGGCCACACTGATGGGTTCCGCTTGGTTGTTATTCTTCAGAGCCTCGTAATTCCATATGATATCAGGATAGATAATATACTCCGTACGCGGTTTTGCCAGCACAAACTCCGACACGGAACGGGAAAAGAACGGAGTCTCTGCAACCTCTACCCGCACCCGGCTATAAGCATTCCTCGAACGGACACGGACAGCGATGCAGGACTTCGGATTACCTACATACATGGAGTCTACCGGCACTATGACCTGAGCATCGGTAGTAGCCACCGAAAGGATACTGGAAGGGAATATATTACCGCCCAGTTCATCCGTAATCTCAAATCCCGAGCGAAAGTAGCCGTATTCAGCCAGACAGAGCCGATTATCACTAAAAGTAGAGTTCCCATAATAACCGACAAATGTCTCTTAGAGAAACTCCTGATATACATAAGTTCTTTCATACAATTCAGTATTTACGAAGCAAAGATAATATTTTAATGTGACGGGGCTTTTAGATAAACGGGAATTTAATGTAACCCAAATGTAACACTTGTTTCATCATTCCGTAACAAATTAGCCTCACTTTTGTACCCAGAAAGCAGAAATGGCCTGCATCTCGGCACAACTTTTCATGTAAACATGAAAATTCTGCATTCGGTTTGCACTATTTTTGCCGATAAAAAGAAATAAAGTTTAACTTTGTGACAAGAAAATTGTTTTATTCCTGTCATACATAAACAACAAAGCAATGAACAATTACCGGATTTTAGTAGTGGATGATGAAGAAGACTTATGTGAAATTCTGAAGTTCAACCTCGAAAACGAAGGCTACGAAGTGGACACGGCGAACTCTGCCGAAGAAGCTCTGAGAATGGACATTGGCAGCTACAACCTACTACTGCTGGACGTGATGATGGGAGAAATTTCCGGCTTCAAAATGGCAAGTATGCTGAAGAAGGACAAGAAGACGGCCCAGATACCCATCATCTTCATTACCGCCAAAGATACGGAAAATGACACCGTGACTGGCTTCAACCTGGGAGCGGACGACTATATATCCAAACCCTTCTCGCTGCGCGAAGTAGCGGCACGTGTCAAAGCCGTACTGAGACGCACCCAACAAGGAGAGACAGAGCATGCACCGGAACAGATTGTCTACAAGACACTGGTGCTGAACGTCATCAAGAAGAAAGTCTGCATTGACGGTGAAGAGGCACCGCTCACCAAAAAAGAGTTTGAAATCTTATTGCTGCTTTTGCAGAATAAAGGACGCGTATTCTCGCGCGAGGATATACTGAACCGCATCTGGAGTGATGAAGTATATGTGCTGGACCGTACCATCGACGTAAACATCACACGCCTACGCAAGAAAATCGGAGTTTATGGCAAATGCATCGTAACACGCTTGGGATATGGATATTGTTTCGAAGCCGAATAACGACAGACACTTTCTGTCCTTCAGCCGGAAGCTTTTCCTTTCGGTCATTTCACTGTTCCTCATATTCGCCGCATGCTTCATCGCCTACCAGTATCAGCGGGAAAAGGAATATAAAGTGGAGCTACTGGACACGCAGTTGCAAGACTATAATGACAGACTACACCAGGAACTTCGTTATCTCCCCGACAGCCTATGGACTTCCATGCTGGACAGCTACATCTCCAAGCATGTGAACAAGGAATTGCGCGTCACTGTGGTAGACCTTCATGGCAACGTATTGTTCGACAGCTCCCAGAACGACAGCCATGAACTGGACAACCACATCAAACGCCCCGAAGTGCAGAAAGCGCTGAAAGACGGCAAGGGCTACGACCTACGGCGCATCTCCGAAACCACCGGCAAGACCTATTTCTATTCTGCCACCGCCTACGAAGGCTGCATCATCCGCTCAGCCCTCCCCTACAACGTCAACCTGATGAACAATCTGGCTGCCGACCCACACTACATCTGGTTCACGGTCATTGTATCACTGCTGCTGATATCCGTCTTCTACAAATTCACCTCCAAACTGGGCAGCGCCATCAACCACCTGCGCGAGTTTGCCAAAAGAGCCGACAAGAACGAACCTATAGACATGGACATACAAGCTGCCTTTCCGCACAATGAGCTTGGAGAGATTTCGCAGCATATCATACAGATATACAAGCGCCTGCGCGAAACCAAAGAGGCGCTTTACATTGAGCGCGAAAAGCTTATCACCCATTTGCAAACCTCCCGCGAAGGACTGGGCGTATTCAACAGAGACAAAAAGGAGATATTGGTAAACAATCTGTTCACCCAATACGGCAATCTGATTTCAGACTCCAACCTGCAGGCTACCGAAGAGATATTCTCCATCTGCGAATTCCAGAAGATAACGGATTTCATCAACAAGGCGCAGAAGCGCCCCTCCTACAACGAAGAACGAAGGATGTCCGTACACATCAACAAGAACGGACGCACCTTCATCGTGGAGTGCATCATCTTCCAAGACCTCAGCTTTGAAATTTCCATCAACGACATCACCCAGGAAGAAGAGCAAGTACGGCTGAAACGGCAGTTGACCCAGAACATCGCCCACGAGCTGAAAACCCCCGTAAGCAGCATACAAGGTTATCTGGAAACCATCGTGAACAACGAAAACATTGCACCCGAAAAGATGCAGGTCTTCCTGGAACGCTGCTACGCGCAAAGCAACCGCCTGAGCCGCCTGCTGCGCGACATATCCGTACTGACCCGCATGGACGAAGCCGCCAACATGATTGATATGGAAAAGGTGGACATCAGCATGCTGGTTTCAAACATCGTCAACGAAGTGTCCCTGGAACTGGAACAGAAGCAAATCACCGTTGTCAATTCCCTAAAACCGAAGATACAGTTGCGGGGCAACTACTCTCTACTCTACTCCATCTTCCGCAATCTCATGGACAACGCCATCGCTTATGCCGGCACCAACATACACATCAACATCAGTTGTTTCCGCGAAGACGAGAATTACTACTATTTCAGTTTTGCCGATACCGGCATCGGCGTTTCTCCCGAACATCTGAACCGTTTGTTCGAACGCTTCTACCGTGTAGACAAAGGACGCTCGCGCAAGTTGGGCGGCACCGGCTTGGGGCTCGCCATAGTGAAGAATGCAGTCCTTATTCACGGAGGCACCATCTCTGCCAAAAACAACCAAGGCGGAGGACTGGAGTTTGTATTCACACTGGCAAAAGAGAGATAACAGCCCGTTTTACCACACCAAACAAAATGCTTTGCATACCTCCGGAGAAGGTTCTTGTGGCAAGTGTGGCTTGTATTGGTATCTTTTCACCTTACCGACATGACGGATTGCTTAAATCGCCTTAAGTCACTATCAATCAGAGAGTAATTTTGCCAACCTATTGCCATGCTTTTGGCAAACTTTTGCCATGCCTATGGCAAAGTTTTGCCAACGCGGTGACAAAGTCTTGCCAAGAGGGTGGCAAAACCTTGCCAATTTGTCGGCAAAAAGAAAGAGAGCAGGGAAGAAAATTTATCACCCATAGAATTGTTTTCTCAAAAAGAATCCGTATCTTTGTCATGCATTGGTTCGCTCCCCCTCTTCTGGGAAAGCGATTAAAAGGGAATCAGGTGTAAATCCTGGACAGTCCCGCTGCTGTAAGTTTCGTGCAACGTTGCAGACAATTACTCTATGCCACTGGAATATTCTTCCGGGAAGGCGCCTGCAACAGAAACAAGTCAGAAGACCTGCCATGCATACTTTATCATTGCTTTCGAGGAAAAAGCGTTGAGTCTAATGAGCCGGACAAACCGTCCATCATTTCATTCATCAAACCTAATTCAGAGAAAGTAAAGAAGGTAATAAACTCTGCCAAGTTTATTTGATGATGTCCGGCCGAAGTGATTTCGTCCGGACATTTACATTACAAAAAGTCATATTTAAATTGGTTATTACATAGATTTTGCCTAAATTCGGCACATTAAACTGCAATAATCGGTTTATCCGTTAACCTATTGTCAAATTATTAAAGATACAGAGTCTATGGAATTACCATTTGCCGAAGCATGGAAAATCAAAATGGTGGAACCTATCCGTAAAAGTACCCGCCAGGAACGCGAACAATGGCTGAAAGAAGCCCACTACAACGTATTCCAACTCAAATCGGAACAAGTTTATATCGACCTCATCACCGACTCAGGCACCGGCGCCATGAGCGACCGCCAATGGGCAGGCATGATGCTGGGTGACGAAAGCTATGCCGGAGCCACCTCATTCTTCAAACTGAAAGAAGTCATCACCCGCCTCACCGGATTTGAATACATTATCCCCACCCACCAGGGACGCGCTGCCGAAAATGTACTCTTCTCCTACTTGGTGCACGAGGGCGACATTGTGCCGGGAAACTCCCATTTCGACACCACCAAAGGACATATCGAGGGACGCCGGGCATTGGCTCTGGACTGCACCATAGACGAAGCCAAACAGACACAGCTGGAAATTCCCTTCAAAGGCAATGTAGACCCTAAAAAACTGGAAAAAGCATTACAGGAACATAGCGAACGGATACCGTTCGTCATCGTCACCATAACCAACAACACTGCAGGCGGCCAGCCGGTTTCCATGCAGAACCTGCGCGAAGTCCGCGCCATTGCCGACAAGTACGGCAAGCCCGTTCTCTTTGACTCGGCACGCTTTGCGGAAAATGCCTACTTCATCAAAATGAGAGAAGAAGGTTACCGCAACAAGAGCATAAAGGAAATTACCCGCGAGATGTTTGACCTTGCCGACGGTATGACGATGAGTGCCAAAAAAGACGGTATTGTCAACATGGGCGGATTCATAGCCACCCGCCGGAAAGACTGGTATGAAGGTGCCAAAGGCTTCTGCGTGCAGTTCGAAGGCTACCTTACTTACGGAGGCATGAACGGTCGTGACATGAACGCCCTTGCCATCGGCCTGGATGAAAATACTGAATTTGACAATCTGGAAACCCGCATTCACCAGGTGGGCTATCTAGCCATGAAACTGGATGAGTACGGGATACCCTACCAACGTCCCGCAGGCGGCCATGCCATATTTGTGGATGCCCCCAAAGTGCTGACACATGTGCCCAAAGAAGAATTCCCGGCACAAACACTGACCGCTGAGCTCTATCTGGAAGCAGGCATACGCGGCTGCGAAATCGGGTATCTGCTGGCAGACCGCGACCCGGTGACCCGCGAAAACCGCTTCAACGGCCTGGACTTGCTTCGGCTTGCCATCCCCCGCCGCGTGTATACCAACAACCACATGGATGTGGTGGCAGCCGCTTTGAAAAATGTATATGACAAACGGGAAAGTATTACCCGCGGAGTGCGCATCACCTGGGAAGCTCCGTTGATGAGACACTTCACGGTACAACTGGAAAGGCTGTAAGAGATTTACAGACTCAATGTCAAGACAAAATCCGGAAACAAATAATAATGAATAGTGAACCGGCGTTTCTCCACCGTACGATATTCTTCGGCGGAGAATACGCCGCTTTCATTTACAGCAAAAGGCAGAATGCGCATGTGCCCGCGAAAATCAACCTCGGAAGCATTCAGGCATTTGAACATGGTCTCCTTAGCCGACCAGTGCAGCAACAGTGACCAAGTGTCGGTTCCGCGAAACACGGATGGCTGTTCATCTTCGCGCATGAATTTATGTGCCACCTTCCTTACCCGCTCACCATACTGCTCGATGTCAACACCCACTTCCCGACCCGGCAATCCCAAGACAACAGCCACATAACCTTTCGTATGCGAAATACTGAGAGAGGCGGAGTCATCCGCCAGATAAGGTTTCCCACTGGGATGATAGGCAATCTCTTTCTCTTCTCCCGACAGAGTATAAAGCAATACGCGGACAGCCAGCCACTCCAAACGGCGGTGTGCCGCGGTGAAGCGCCGCATACCTTCCCGGTATACTTCCTGATGAGGAAGCATGGCCAGCAATTCCTCCGGAGATTCCTCCGTTTTCCAAATTCCCCATCGACAGGGAAGAGCGGTATGTTGCAAGAAGAGGGGCACGGAACAATTTAAAAATTAATAATTAAAAATTAAAGGGAAGAAGAGTTGGGTTCTGCCGGGGCATTTACTGTGAACTTCACTTTCAGGATACGGCGGTTGTCCATCTCCAACACCTCAAACTCATAACGGCCGTAGGTCACCTTTTCATGGAGAGCAGGAAATTCCCCCTTCAGTTCCAGCAGAAGTCCGGCAAGCGTATCGGCATCCCCTGCCACCTCATCGAACGTTTCCTCGTCTATCTTCGTTATTTTATAGAAATCAGTCAGCTGGGTCTTGGCTTCAAATACCCAAGTGTGGTCATTCAGTACGGCATATGTACGTTCTTCATCATCGTATTCGTCATGAATTTCGCCCACAATCTCCTCAATAATGTCCTCCATGGTGACAATGCCCGACGTACCACCGAACTCATCGACCACAATGGCTATATGAATCTTGTTTGCCTGGAAATCGCGCAGCAAATCATCAATCATCTTGGTTTCGGGCACAAAATAGGCGGGCCGGATAAGCGACTGCCAGCGGAAATTATCCCCTTTGTTCAGATGGGGAAGCAAGTCCTTGATATAAAGCACCCCCTTGATATTGTCACGGCTATCCGCATAGATGGGAATACGGGAGTAGACATTCTCTACGATGCACTTCACCACATCTTTGAAAGGGGTACGGATATCCAGGTCCACCACATCAAGGCGAGAGGTCATGACCTCCTTGGCCGTTTCCCCGCCAAAGCGGATGATACCTTCCAGAATATTATTCTCCTCCGAAAGCTCAGCCTTGTCGGTCAGCTCCAACGCATGCGAGAGTTCATCGACCGATATGTTATGGTTCTTGCGGACCATATGCTTGTTCAGGAAAGAGGTGGAACGTACCAGCATAGATGCCATCGGATAGAATACGGAACGGCAAAACGTGATGCCGGGAGCGGCAAAACGGCAGAAAGCCAGCGTCTTCTGAGCCGAATATATCTTAGGCATGATTTCACCGAAAAGCAACAGCAAAAATGTAAGGACTACTGTCAGAATGAGGAACTCTGCAATGGGAGAATGAAATTGGAACACATTCATAAAGAAGAAGTTGCAGAGCATGATTATGGTTACATTCACGAAGTTGTTCGTAATCAGAATCGTTGCCAACAAACGTTCGCTGTTGTCCAGCAGATTACTGATTTTCTCATCCGAAGGATGCTTTCTCTCCGCTATTGCATTCAGGTCTGACGGAGAAAGAGAGAAAAAGGCTATTTCGGAAGCTGATGCAAAACCGGAAACAAGCAAAAGCAAACCTGCCAACACAATGGCTACAACGGCCGAAATAGAAGGAGTCTGTACGGATATACCGTTAAAAACATCTGCCAACTGGCATAAATAAGCGTCTGGGTCCAAAGATTTTGGTTTTAGTTAAACAATTAGAACGGCAAGTCGTCCGTCGGGTTATCTTGTGCAGGGGCAGCCTGCGGTTGTACTGGTTGTTGTGGCTGGGGGGCGGCTCCCGCCTGCGGCGCATAAGGCTAGCACCGGGAGTTGCCGTTCTCGGAGTCAGCATCTCCATATTGTCGACAAATATCTCAGTCACATAACGCTTGATGCCTCCCTGGTCATCGTAAGAACGGGTACGTATCTTACCTTCCACGTAAAGCTTATCGCCTTTATGCACATATTTCTCAACGATTTCGCCTAAACGGCCACGGAATATCAGGTTATGCCATTCGGTACGGTCCGGAATCTGCGTACCATTCTGCAAAGTGTATCCTTTCTCCGTAGTGGCCAAAGAAAGCTGGGCAACACAGTTTCCACCTTCATAATAGGTTATTTTAGGGTCTTGTCCCACATTTCCTATCAATATCACTTTATTTACTGACATAAGCTTCTATTTTATTAATTTGCTGCCAAAATTAACGAGAATATTCACACCATGCAAGAATACAAACAACTTTTATACATATTTCTCCAAGAAAGCATGTATCAGCCGGGGTACCGCATAACGGCCCAAATCTTCGACTGCAACCCGTTGGTAACTTGAGAAGGAGCTCGAATTATCGGGCAGAGTAACCTCGTAGAAGTTGGTGTAAATCACTCTGTGGGACAATACATGTTTCACCCCCCGAAGCAGTGTACGGACCATCCGCACCTCTCCCTCTGCAAACAGCGCATGAAACTGCGGACATGCCAGAAATTCCTCTTCGGATAAATCTTTTTCCGTTTCAACCAGAGGCAATTCAAAGAGATTTTTCCAGATATCGTCCTCCGTCCTCTTATGTATCAAGGTATGCGCGCCCATGCGTACATATATATAATTAAAATAGCGGTTGGTGGTCTTGGTTCTGTGCTGCTTCACGGGCAGTTGCTGCACTTTTCCTTCAGACAATGCCCGGCAGCTGCCGGACAAAGGACAAAACAGACAGTTGGGCGACTGCGGCGTACACTGCACGGCTCCGAAGTCCATAATTGCCTGGTTATAATCTGCCGGCCTGGATTTATCGAGCACCTCACCCGCCAAAGCGGTAAAAGTCTTTTTCCCTTCAGTAGAATCAATGGGAACATCAATGCCGAAATAGCGGGAAAGCACCCGATACACATTCCCGTCGACCGCCGCATAAGGCATGTCATAGGCAAAGGAGCAGATGGCCGCTGCCGTATAATCCCCCACTCCCTTCAAAGCACGTACCTCTGCATAGGTTTTCGGAAATGTCCCCTTCATGCTTTTGGCTGCGGCATGCAGGTTGCGGGCACGCGAATAGTACCCCAGGCCCTGCCAATATTTCATCACTTCGTCCTCGGACGCAGCAGCCAGCGACACCACATCCGGGAAGCGTTTTATGAAACGCAGAAAATACTCATACCCCTGCGCCACTCTTGTCTGTTGTAAGATGATTTCAGAAATCCATATCAGATAAGGGTCCGTGGTATTTCGCCACGGAAGGTCGCGTTTGTTCTCCGCATACCAGTCCAACAATGTTCCGCTAAAAATATTCATGCTGCAAAAATACTTCATTTTCAGCCTAACAAAGCTTAATGCCAAGACTTTTTTAGAAAATTGTCCGAAATATATTTTTTAGAGCCACGGAAAAGCTATATATTTGCAGTCCAAAAAATTAGGAAAACTATAGTAATAATATTTTTTTTAAAGAAAAATGACTAAAGCTGATATTGTAAACGAAATTACAAAGAACACCGGAATTGATAAGACAACCGTACTTACAACCGTTGAAGCATTCATGGACGCAGTAAAGGCATCTTTATCCAAAGATGAAAATGTTTACCTCCGCGGGTTTGGTAGTTTTGTAGTGAAGAAAAGAGCCCAGAAAACTGCTCGCAACATCTCCAAGAACACTACAATAATCATTCCGGAACATAACATTCCGGCATTTAAGCCTGCAAAAACGTTCACCCTCTCAGTGAAGAAATAATAAACAATAGTATTAACCCATAAAAATTTTGAAGCTATGCCAAGCGGAAAGAAGAAAAAAAGACATAAAATGTCTACGCACAAGCGTAAAAAAAGACTAAGAAAGAACAGACATAAAAGCAAAAAGTAATTTTTAGTCTGAAGGACAAAATAAAGAACAAACTTGTGAAGCAAAATGTCTCGCGGGTTTGTTCTTTGTTTAAGTAGTAAATTGAATCATTTAAAAGCCAATTATTGTGACAAGCGAACTCGTTGTAGACGTACAGCCCAAAGAGGTATCCATTGCACTGCTTGAAGACAAGCAGCTGGTGGAACTCCAGAGCGAAGGAAGAAACATCTCCTTTTCGGTGGGCAACATGTATTTGGGACGCGTCAAGAAATTGATGCCCGGCCTGAATGCCTGCTTCGTGGACGTGGGTTACGAGAAAGACGCTTTTCTTCATTATCTGGACCTAGGTCCTCAATTTAACTCGTTAGAGAAGTACGTAAAGCAAACTTTAAGCGACAAGAAGAAGCTGAATCCCATTACCAAAGCAACCATACTTCCCGACCTTGAAAAGGACGGAACGGTTTCCAACACACTCAAGGTGGGACAAGAAGTAGTGGTGCAAATTGTCAAGGAACCTATCTCTACCAAAGGGCCGCGACTGACTTCCGAACTTTCCTTTGCCGGAAGATACCTCGTGCTGATTCCCTTCAATGACAAGGTTTCCGTATCACAAAAAATTAAATCGAGCGAAGAGCGCGCACGCCTCAAGCAACTGCTGATGAGTATCAAGCCGAAAAACTTCGGCGTCATCGTCCGCACCGTGGCAGAAGGAAAACGTGTTGCCGAACTCGACGGAGAGCTTAAAGTATTACTGAAACATTGGGAAGATGCCATTACAAAAGTACAGAAGGCCACCAAATTTCCGACACTGATTTACGAAGAAACCAGCCGTGCCGTAGGACTGTTGCGCGACTTGTTCAATCCTTCCTTCGAAAACATCCACGTGAACAGCGAGGCTGTGTACCACGAAATCAAGGATTACGTAACCCTCATCGCCCCTGAACGGGCAGGAATCGTGAAGCTGTACAAAGGTCAACTCCCCATTTACGACAATTTTGGTATCACCAAACAAATCAAGTCATCATTCGGCAAGACCATTTCATACAAAAGTGGTGCCTACCTGATTATTGAGCATACTGAGGCGCTTCACGTAGTAGACGTGAACAGCGGTAACCGCACCAAGAATGCCAACGGGCAGGAGGCCAACGCACTGGAAGTGAATCTGGCGCAGCCGACGAACTGGCACGCCAGCTCAGACTAAGGGATATGGGTGGTATCATCGTAGTGGACTTCATCGACATGAATGAAGCCGAAAACCGACAGAAGCTTTACGAAACGTATGTGTGCCAACATGCAGAAAGACAGAGCACGTCACAACATCCTGCCGCTCAGTAAATTCGGACTGATGCAGATTACACGCCAGCGTGTACGCCCGGCTATGGATGTAAATACGACGGAAACCTGCCCCACCTGCTTCGGTAAAGGCACCATCAAATCGTCCATCCTCTTTACGGACACCTTAGAGAGTAAGATTGACTACCTGGTCAACAAATTGAAGATAAAGAAATTCTCGTTACACATCCACCCGTACATCGCAGCCTACGTCAATCAGGGACTCGTCTCCTTGAAACGGAAGTGGCAGATGAAGTACGGATTCGGTATCAAGATTATTCCAAACCAGAAATTAGCATTCCTGGAATATGTATTCTACGACCTGCAAGGGGAAGAGATAGACATGAAGGAAGAAATCGAAATCAAATAAAAAAGACGGCGAAGGGTATTTATCTTCGCCGTCTTTTTTAGCTCTTGCTTTGGGGGAGCTCTCCCCAAACATGCCTTTCGTTATAAAGCCAAACGATAGATTTCCCTGCAATCAGTCATGGTCAGCTTCACGTAGTTGCCAAGCAGTTCGCCTTTATTGCGCCGCAGACTGACGAGCATACGGTCTATATCGGGATGCTCGATACCCAACTCCTTAAAGCTAACCGGCAAGCCCATGTAACGGAAAAAGTGTTTCAGTCGGGCAGTACCTGCCAAAGCCATCTCTTCCAAATCTTCGGACTTGGGTATATCAAAAACACGATGGGCAAACTGGGCTATCTTTGCCGGATTATGTTCCGCCATAAAAGCCATCCAGGCAGGGAAGATTACAGCCAAGCCGGCACCGTGGGCTACATTATAGATAGCACTGATTTCATGTTCCAGTGCATGGGATGCCCAGTCTTCCTCACGCCCTACCCCACAAGTTCCGTTATGCGCCACAGTGCCGCACCACATAATGTTGGCACGCGCGGCATAGTTGTCCGGTTGCTGTTTCACCCGGTAAGCTTCTTTAATGATAGCTGTCAAGGTACCTTCACAAAGCCGGTCGCTGATTTCCACATCCGGTGTATTCGTGAAGTAACGCTCCATGATGTGAGCCATCATGTCGGCAATACCACAAGCCGTCTGATAAGCCGAAAGGGTGTAGGTCAGTTCAGGATTCATGATGGAAAATACGGGACGCAAATGCTCGGGGGCACAGAGCCCCAGCTTTTGGAGTGTCTCTGTCTTGGTAATTACCGTATTGCCCGAACCTTCGCTTCCGGCAGCCGGGATAGTCAGCACCACGGCTACTTTCAACGCTTTCTCCACCTTGGCACGACCGATAAAGAAATCCCAAAAGTCACCATCATAGAGGGCTCCGGCAGCAATGGCCTTTGCCGTATCTATGACCGAACCACCTCCCACAGGAAGCATCATATCCACCTGCTCACGACGGCAAAGCTGAATACCTTCGTATACCTTCCCGTCAATGGGATTGGGCTGGACACCTCCCATTTCGCAATAAGCCACACCGGCTTCCTGCAAGGATTGCTTCACTCTATCCAGCAAACCACTCCGTACAACAGAACCGCCTCCATATACTATCATCACTTTTTGTGCACCATACTTACGCGCCAATGCACCGACTTGCACTTCAGTATTCTTGCCAAAGACAAACTCTGTAGGACTATAAAAAACAAAATTATTCATTGCATACCTTATTTAATGTATCGACTGTATCTTTCAAAGAAGCGTCCGAACGCTCCCCACTTCATCAGTCCTTTCTCAAAAACAAAAATACCCAGCAATGCACAAGAGATGCCCAGCATCACATCAATCAGATAATGGTGTCCCGAATAGACAGCCGTCCACCAGATACCGACCATAATCACCGCAAACAACGCTATCAACCACTTTTTGCTGCGGTCCATAACCGCGTAAGCCAAAGCCACCACCATATAGGCGGCATGGAGCGAGGGCACTGCTGCAAATACATTGGCATTCCTTCCGTAAATGGAGTTGAAGATGGAACATCCCAGCAATTCGTCAAAGCGCCCTAAGCCTGCCACATTGCCCGGAGTGTCGAGTATCGGCTCGAAACCATAATTCATGGCATACCAGGGCGGAGCAGCGGGATGGATGTAATAGCCGGCAAAACCGATGAGATTAACCAGCAGGAACACCATCGCAAAACGAAGATATACCTTACGGTCACCCTTCAGATAGAGCCACAACCCGAATGCAATGGGAACCGGTACCCAACAGAGATAGAATATCCCGGCAAAGAAATCGGCAACAGGACAATGGTTCAAAGCAAAATACTCACAAGGGATAAGGACAGCACCGTCTACAGACAAGCCAAAAAGGGATTTTTCTGCCTCATAAAGTCCTTTTACATCAATGGGATTCACCTGGTAATTGGGATATACGCGCATCCAGTCATACGAAATGCCGAATATGAAAAACGGCAACAGCGCCACTGCCAACTTACGGGTTGTCTGTCCGGCAAAGAACAATACCAAAAATATACCCGCCATCAGGAAATGTTCCGGACGAAGCCCGATACAGACCGCTGTCAGAATCAGGAAAAACGCTGTGATGACAATCACCAGCACCGCCTCTCTCACAGAGGGAAACAAACTATTTTTCATTCCTTGTCTTTCAGTAGTTTATAGCAATGCGCCAAGCGGGCAAATGCCGTCAAATTCGCCAATATTGCAATCACTGCCATAGGCACAATTAGTATCAGCATCGGGTCGAATAAAGTACAATCACCAAAGATACCGCAGAACATGGCACCGAGGGCAGTCAGCACAACGCGTTCGGGGCGCTGCATGAAACCCACTTTACACTCCAGCCCCAAACCTTCGGCACGGGCACGCACGTAACTCACCATCAGCGAACCTATCAGCGCAATGAATGTAATGATGGAGCCCCACAAATAGCCTTGCAGCATCAGGTAATAGAAGATGCCGAACAATGTCACGAGCTCGCTGTAACGGTCGAGTACGGAGTCGTAGAGCGCACCGAAAGTAGAACTCATTTTACCCACGCGTGCCACACGTCCGTCCATCATGTCAAACAACCCGGCAAAGAGCACAATACCGCCTCCCCAGCCTACATAGGCCAGTTCACCACTCTTGTACACCCCGGCATACACAAACAAGGCAGCCGCCACGATATTCAGCACCAGCCCCGTAGTCGTAATAAAGTTAGGCGTAATGCCAATTCTAATCATACCATGCACCACAGGATTGATAATCTTGTATATCACCTGCTGCAACCAATCTCTATAATTCATATTCGTCTTTTTTGTTCTCTAAATAATGTTTCAGAAAGCCTTTTATATTGTGATTACGATAAACGAAAAAACGTTGCAGATGGTAGTTCCAAAAAAAAGCTACCAGCACTGCGACTATTATCTTTGACAGAATAAATACATTGTCTATATAATATCCCAACAGCCCATTGACCCATGTCATGCCCGTAAGCCACTCGGTCAGTGCAAAAGTGCCCCAGGTATTCAGTATAATGCTGCCTCCCCAGACAAAGAGATATTTCACGGCAACATGCGTTTTCTTACAGTCTTCGGCATGGAACACCCATCCGTAATTAATGGCACAGTTTACAATGCCTCCTACCACGGAACCCGTGAATGTGGCATAAAGATAAAAAACAGCAAAAGCCTTTACCAGAAGGATAGTCACCAGAAAATCGACAAAGCTTGCGAATTGCGCAGAAATCTGGGCCTTGAAGAAGATCCAGACAGAATGGCGCCACGACACACCTTTGCCATTTGATTTCAACTGATTATCCATCTTGCCACAATCAAAATTATAAATCCGTAGACTCCGGACAGAATATCGTCCATCATTACCCCGATTCCACCCGGCAGACTTTCCATACGGCGAATGCCCAAGGGCTTGAATATATCAAACAAACGGAACAAGACAAACGCTCCCAACGCATACCATACGTGTCCGGCAGGCGCTGCAAGCAAGGCAATCCACACACCGACCATTTCATCGACCACCACGCGCGAAGGGTCTTCGCCCCAAGATGCCTCCAGGCAGTTAGCAGCCCAGATACCGGCAAGTGTAAATACCAAAATCAATGCTACTGTCAGCCACAAAAGGCAGACACTTGAAACCAGATAAGACAACCCGAACCAGATAAGCGTAGCCAGCAAAGCTCCCGCAGTGCCGGGTGCAAAAGGAGAAAAGCCCGAGCCAAAGCCCGTACCGATAATGACTGGGAGGAGGGAGGGTTTCTTCATCAAAAAAGTAATGAGGTGATAAATGCGATAAAAACGGTAAAGTGATAAATGCAATAAAGTAATAAAAGTGATAAAGTGGTAAAGTGCTATCACTCTATCACCTTACCACCTTATTTCTATCACCTTATCACTGTTTTTTTAATCCAAATAACTTGGTGCAGTTTCACCCACCATGTTGCGGAGAGTCTCTTTCACCATGCGCCATTGCTGGAACAAATCGTGTACCGGCTCATGCTCGAAATCGTGCATCGGGCTCTTGCAGAAGAAGGACAGCCACGTCTGGATGCCGCACATACCTGCACGCAATGCCAAATCACTGAAAATAACCAAGTCGAGCGCGATGGGAGCAGCAAGAATGGAGTCACGGCACAGGAAGTTAACCTTGATTTCCATCGGATAGCCCATCCAGCCGAAAATATCGATGTTGTCCCATGCTTCCTTGTTATCCTTACGAGGAGGATAGTAGTTAATGCGTACCTTATGATAAACATCACCGTACAAGTCAGGATATTTCTCCGGTTCGAAGATATTGTCGATAACAGACAGCTTGCTGACCTCTTTTGTCTTGAAGTTCTCCGGTTGGTCGAGTACCTCGCCGTCACGGTTACCCAGAATATTCGTAGAGAACCAGCCGCTTACACCCAACATACGGGTCTTGAACATCGGAGCAAGCACCGTCTTCATCAAAGTCTGGCCACTCTTGAAGTCCTTACCGGAAATGGGCACATTCATTTTCTTGGAGAATTCCCACATGGCTGGAGTATCCACACACAGATTAGGAGCACCCATAATAAACGGAGCGCCTTCTGCAATGGCAGCGTATGCATAGCACATACTCGGAGAGATGACTTCAGTATTGTTTTCCTTCATTGCCTGTTCCAAAGCAGCGAGAGATTCGTGCTCCTTGGACAGCGGAATATATATTTCGGTACTTGCAGCCCACAGCACAGCAATACGCTCGCAGTTATTGGCTGCCTTGAAGTTACGGATATCCTCACGCAACTGCTCTGTCATTTCCCAGCGAGTAGCAGCCTTCTTAATATGCGTACCGTTCAAACGTTTTGCAAAATTGTGGTCGAATGCAGCAGGCATCGGCTTGATGGCTTGCAGTTCGTCTTTTACCAAATTCAAGTCTTTCTCTTTCAAAACCTCGGCATACATAGCAGCTTCGTAGGCGTTGTCCGGGAAAATGTCCCAACCGCCGAAAATGATATCATTCAAATCAGCCAAAGGCACTATGTCTTTGATAAGTTTCTCTTTGCCATCCTGCATGCGCATAGCAGCCATTTGTGTGATTGAGCCTATAGCTTTTGCCAAGCCCTTGCGAGCAGCTAATGTACCGGTAATCATGGTGGTTGCAACCGCACCACCTACTCCGACTACCAGCACGCCCAGGCGTCCGGTTGCCGGCTTAATGTTTTCTTTCATTGCCATTGTATTATTTAGAGTTTAAAAAATTGCTCAAATTTAGGGTATTTTACTCAATTGGGATTAGTCATTTTATCCGATTTAATGTCCTATTAGTAAGATTTAAGTTAAAATGTCATGTGTAGACTGATTCTGAGCCCGGATTTGTCGATATTTGGTAAATTTCGGTAAGTCAAACGCCATACATAATCGACACGCAATACTTTGAAAATATTTTCAACACCTACACCTGCCTCTACGTATGGCGTATGCCCCATTGTAGTGCTGCCGGCAGGAAAACGGAACAAATCCTGCTGAAAAGCCGGATTATTCTTATCACTCAAATTCCCATACAAGCCGCGACAGGAAAGCACTTCACGCCATTTCAACTTTTTCAACAAAGGAATACGGTTGAAGAGCCAGCCGTTCAAGTAATAGGTCACATCCCAGGAAGCGTATTCATCGTTCATGAATTCCATGGCATTCATCAGTGAATAGGACTCGGGCTGTATGGTATAGGACAAGTTCGCGTTGGGAATGACGAGCAAAGGGAAAGGAACCTTGTTCCATACTTTCCCGGCCTTCAGGATAACGTCCGTATAACCGAATGCCGAGAACCAGAAACGCTTTTGAAAACCCGCTTCCGTATAGTGATAGGTATAGTCTCCTCCCAGTACCCCTTTGGCAGCCATGGTATGTGTAAGCGAAAAGACCGGAGCATCCAGCGAAACGGGGAAACGGTTCCATTGGGTTTGGAAGAATTTCTCGTTGGGAGCATAGCGCAGCTTCAATTCCAGTTCACTGGTCGAAATACTTTTTACATACGTATTACGGTCATCCTGCTTGACGAAAGGAATCAGATGGGATGATTCATCTTTACGCAGGCGCGCCGTCATCTGTACGGAAAAGCCGGAATGGAACTCATTGGTATAGGTCAGTTCCGCCTTCCGCTGATAACCGATACGGTCATCCTTCTGACGTTTCAAGGCAAGAAAAACATTATCCTGACTGGTATAAAGATAGTGTTGTCCATATTGATTGACGTCTGACAAGTAACGGAGCTTCAACGAATGTATAGGAAATTCATTGGCATATTCCTTCTTCCTATGAAAAGAATATTCCAGTTCGGCGAGTCCCTTTACACGATGGTCGCGAAAACCGTATGCCATATAGCCCCTGCCGAACAAATGCGGATTGAGCCATGCCGTCGTCATACCGCCGGCACGCAAGCGCACCCCTTCCAGTGTATTTCCGCTGATAGTGGTATTCATCATACCGATATAGAACAAAGGTTCTTTTTCCTTCGGAGCGGGAATATACCCCGTGAACAGCACCTTCAACACTTTCTCCGTCCAGAAATAAACGGGATAGCTGCGCAACTGGGCCATCATCTTGTCCACCGAAGTCTCTTTCTTGCTGACTTCCACCTGGCGGTTGGCATCCCAATATGCTTCCGAATAGCCGGAAGCCGATGTCTCTTCAATCACCTTTTCCGGTTTTCGGAAAGCCTGCAGAGCCTTGTCATCCGGTTCATACTGATAGTTTCTGTAATACACATCCCGCTTGGCATAAATACCGTCACTATTGTCCACCAACTTGAATTCCGTAGTGATACTCTCATTGAGCAACTGCCTCGTACCGTCCTCCGCGCGGTCAAAATTCTGTTCAATCTTCATGTAGTCCACAAAGTTCAGATTTATTTTCTGAGGAAAGTTCATGACGGCACGCTTTACAAAATAGGTACTGTCCAGCATGACGTATAAATGTCCCGTAAAACCGAACGACTCGGAGTTGAAAGGGACAAATGTCAAGTCAACACAAGGCTTTCCGGCAACGGTAAGCGTATCCATCAGATAATATTTGTAGAAAGACGGCCCAAGGGAGGAAAGCGGACTGACAAACTTATTGGTGAACAAGGTGATGTTGTTCTCATAAAGGTCTACATCGGTCATGGTGACACTGATAGCCTGCTCCATACCCTGCTGGGAAAGCATCTCGTCCACTCCTGCCTGCCTGCGGGCGGTGACCCACTGTTTCCGGCTATGCGGAGACTTGCGGTAATAGTCTGTGGCAAGTAACTCACGGTTGGAGATGGCCAGTACCGGCCTGCCGGTAACGGCAGAGGTATCGACATAATCCGTCAGAAACTTGAACTTACGGTAAAGCCACTTCTGTTGCTTCAAGCTGTCGAAGTTATTGATGGCAAAAGTCATCTTTTCATAGCGGTCACGTTTCCAGAAGTCGCGTTCGTCGGGCGAGTAGTCATCCCGATGCTCTATCATCTTGCGTACAAACTCCACTGCGGGATTATCCTTTTTCTTATACCGTTCACGTTTCGGCTTCACCACCACCTCATCCAGTGCATAAGTGGCTGGCGAAAGGGCAATATTGAACTTAGAAGACTTTGCAGGATGAATCAGCCGGACATATTCATTATATCCCACGGCCGAAATGACCAGCGTGGCCTCCGGGCGATAGGTCTTGAAGGAAAAACGGCCGTTATTGTCCGTCATCCCTCCCTCCGTAGTTCCTTTCAGATAAACTGACGTATAAGGCAACGGCTCCTTCGTCAACGAATCGGTGACAACGCCTTGCACCATATATTGTGCTCTCAATGGAAGAGTAACCAGCTGGATAAGCAGAAATACCCTAAAAAACAACTTCATACCTTGTTTTACCTAATTTGGATGGCAAAGGTACGGAAGAAAACTTTTTCTTAAAGTTCGGTTTTACGGAATAAATGTTCTAAAAAACTCCTTTTGTACAAAACACTTCCCGTTAAAAGCCGTTGTATAGCGAAACGACGCTCCAGAAAGCATCGGAACAACCAATATATAACCTAAACAACTTGATTATGGAATGGATTTTCAACCAGCTCAGGGAACGCCCCGAACTTGCCATTTTCCTCACTATATTCCTGGGATTCTGGCTGGGGAAACTGCGTATCGGTAAGTTTACGCTGGGCACAGTGACCAGTGTACTGCTTGTAGGCGTACTGGTAGGGCAACTGAATATAGCCGTACCGGGTCCGATAAAGTCGGTATTTTTTCTGCTTTTCCTTTTTGCCGTGGGCTATAAAGTGGGTCCCCAGTTCTTCCGCGGACTGAAAAAGGACGGATTGCCCCAAGTGGGCTTTGCCGTACTGATGTGTGTATCCGTACTGTTAGTGACCTGGCTGCTGGCCTGATGATGGGCTACAATGCCGGTGAAGCTGCCGGACTGCTGGCCGGTTCGCAAACCATCTCCGCCGTCATCGGAGTGGCAGAAGACACCATGGCCAATATGGGACTGGACGAGGCCCAACGACAAAGTTACGTCAACATCATTCCCGTATCCTACGCCGTCACCTACATTTTCGGTACGGCAGGCTCGGCATGGGTCCTATCATCCATCGGTCCCAAGATGCTGGGCGGGCTGGAAAAGGTGAAAGCCGCCTGCAAGGAGCTGGAGGCGAAAATGGGCAGCTCTCTGGCTGACGAACCGGGATTCATGCCGGCGGCACGCCCCGTCACTTTCCGTGCCTACCGGGTCGAAAACGAATGGTTCAAGAATGGAAAGCGGGTGATTGACCTGGAAGTCTACTTCCGGCAGCACGACAAACGTCTATTTGTGGAACGCCTCCGCAAATCCGGAGTTGTGGTGGAAGTCAGCATGAACATACAGATAGAGCCGGGAGACGAAGTAGTGCTAAGCGGACGCCGCGAATACATCATAGGCGAAGAAAGCTGGATAGGGCCGGAAGTACAAGATGCCCAGCTCCTGGATTTTCCTGCCGAAAAGTTACCGGTTACAATCACACGCAAGACGGTTGCCGGCAAGACGGTTGCAGTTATCCGAAGGGAAAAGTTCATGCACGGTGTCAGTATCCGGAGCATCAAGCGCGCCGGAATATCCATTCCCGTGCTGGCACAAACGGTAGTAGATGCCGGCGACGTCATCGAAGTGGTAGGTACCAGGCAGGAAGTGGAAGCAGCAGCCAAACGTCTGGGGTATATAGACCGCCCTACCAACCAGACGGATATGATATTCGTAGGCCTTGGTATCCTTGTCGGAGGTTTGTTCGGAGCACTTTCCGTCCATATCGGCGGCATCCCCATCAGCTTGAGCACAAGCGGCGGCGCATTGATTGCGGGCTTGTTCTTCGGCTGGCTCCGCAGTAAGCACCCCACCTTCGGGCGCATTCCCGAACCTTCACAATGGGTGTTGAACAATGTCGGTCTGAACATGTTCATTGCGGTAGTGGGCATTTCGGCAGGTCCCAGTTTCGTGCAGGGCTTCCACGACGTAGGTATCAGCCTGTTTCTGGTGGGAGCAGCCGCCACCACCCTGCCGCTGATTATCGGCTTGCTGCTGGCAAGGTATGTTTTCAAGTTCCATCCGGCACTGGCTTTGGGCGTCTGCGCGGGGGCACGTACCACTACGGCCGCTTTAGGCGCGGTGCAGGATGCCGTTGAGAGTGAGACACCTGCTCTGGGATACACCGTGACCTATGCCGTGGGCAATACCTTATTAATAATATGGGGTGTAGTCATCGTTTTGCTAATATAAGACGATTCTGTACCAATGCTTACTAATCCGGAGCATTCAAAGAATTATTGCCGGAAATGCAAGCGACTATATACCCATTCACTAATAGCTATTCGTCCGACAGCTGTCGGACGATAATTCAACAGTTGTCGGACGATGATTCAACAACTGTCGGACGAAAAGGAAACATATATCGGACGATTAATTTCAAGCAAGGAAAGAAATAGTATACCGCATGAACAGAGATTATTCGCCGAATGACTGAAAACAATAAATAACGAACCTAAACTTGAGCTTATGGATACAAAACTTTTAGAAAAGAAAATGGAATCTATCAGTCCTTTCGAACTGAAGAACCGCCTGATAGACATGGCAGACGAGAGTCTGAAGAAAACCGCCCGTACCATGCTGAACGCAGGGCGCGGCAACCCCAACTGGATTGCAACCGCTCCACGCGAAGCCTTCTTCCTGTTGGGAAGCTTCGGCCTGGAAGAGTGCCGCCGCATCATGGATTTGCCCGAGGGAATTGCAGGCATCCCCGAAAAAAAAGGCATTGCCTCTCGCTTCGAAGCCTTCCTGAAAAAGAACAATAACGTACCGGGCGCCAAATTGCTGGAACAAACCTACAACTACCTGCTGATGCAGCATGCCGCCGACCCCGACAGCCTTGTACACGAATGGGCCGAAAGCATTGTAGGCGACCAGTATCCCGTGCCCGACCGCATCCTTCATTTTACGGAAATCCTTGTGCAAGATTACCTTTCGCAAGAGATGTGCGACAACCGTCCTCCCCGGGGTGCCTATGACCTGTTTGCCACCGAAGGTGGAACAGCCGCCATGTGCTACATCTTCGACTCCCTGCAGGAAAACTTCCTGCTGAACAAAGGGGACGGCATCGTCCTCATGGTTCCTGCCTTTACCCCCTATATTGAAATCCCACAACTCAGCCGCTACCAGTTTCGAGTGACCAAAATACATGCCAACCGCATGAATAACGAAGGGATGCACCTCTGGCAGTACAGCGACGAAGACATAGACCGCTTGAAAAGCCCTAAAATCAAGGCCCTCTTTGTCACCAATCCCAGTAATCCGCCCAGCTACACACTCAGTCCGGATACAATGGCGCGCATCGTGAGTATCGTCAGAAATGACAACCCTAATCTGATGATTATTACAGACGACGTATACGGTACATTCAGTCCGCACTTCCGTTCGTTCATGGCAGAAATTCCCTACAATACGCTTTGCGTCTATTCATTCTCCAAATACTTCGGTGCCACCGGATGGCGCAATGCGGTCATCGCCCTGCACGAATTCAATCTGTTCGACAAGCTGATAGCCAAACTGCCGAAAGAGAAACGGGAGATTCTGCACCGCCGCTACTCCACCCTCACTCTGGAACCTGAAAAACTGAAGTTTATCGACCGTATGGTTGCCGACAGTCGCCAGGTGGCACTGAACCATACCGCCGGACTGTCATTGCCACAACAGATGCAGATGGGCCTTTTCGCCGCCTTTGCCCTGCTGGACAAGGAAAACAAATACAAGCAAAAGATGCAGGAGATTATCCGCCGCCGATTGCATGCCCTTTGGGAGAATACCGGTTTCACGCTGACGGAAGACCCGTTGCGTGTAGGTATTATACAGAAATCGACATGCTGGTTTGGGCAAAGAAGTTCTATGGGGACGACTTTGTAGAATATCTGAAACGCACCTACAGCCCGCTGAACGTAGTCTTCCGCCTTGCCAAAGAAACCTCTCTGGTGCTGCTGAACGGCGGTGGTTTTGACGGCCCCGAATGGAGCGTGCGCGCCTCACTCGCCAATCTGGACGAGAAAGACTATGCGACCATCGGCCAAGGCATTAAAAGGATATTGGACGAATATGCAAAAGAATTCTTTAAAAGCAGAAATTGAAAGGTGAAAGGTAAAACTTTCAAATTTCAATTAAATAGTATACGGAAGCGGGTCAATCCATCGCTGTAGGTACGCAGGGAGAACGTGCAACCATGACGGCTCAAAACTTCCCGGATAAACACCAGGCCAATTCCCTGCCCGTTCGGCTTGGTGGAAAAGAAGGGGCTGAAGAGTTTAGCTTCGGTCTCTTTACTTATCCCCGGACCATTGTCAACGACTTCGACAGAAGCGGGGGCAGTGGTCCTTACTATTATCTCACCTTGCTGTCCGTTTTCTCCGGCGTCCCCCTCTATACTTTCGGCGGCATTCTTGATGATATTCACAAGCACCTGCTCAAAAAGAGAAGCATCCATACGCACCATTCCCACCTCCGGGTCGCATTCCAGACGTAGCTCTATATTGCGGTCATTGCACATTCCTTCCATGAAACGCTTGCACATGGACACCAACTCATTCAGCTGGACGGGTGCCAGGGTAGGTTCGGGTATCTTTACCACATCTGCAAAACGGGTAATGAAACGGCTCATCGAGAAACAACGCTCCGTACAAACGCGCATCACGTCGCAGATGTCCTCCATATCATCTTCTGTAGAAAGTGCCTGCTCCACTGTATCGAGTGTGGAAGTGATGCCCGCAGTGGTATTGTTCACTTCATGAGCTATCATGCGGATTACCTTTTCATAGGCACGCTTCTCGGCACGCATCACTTCTTCCGTCATACGCTCTATCAAGAAAAAAGGATGTTTGAACCCTCTGTCAATAAAAGAAGAATGGGTGCATTTATAAATATTCGCATCATTGAGACGGACCACCGCCGTCTCGTCTTTGGGAATAGACGAAAGTTCGGCAGCCAACGGGGAGTCCATCTGGTCCAGCCGTTTTGTCATCGCCTCCTCCATACGGACACCGAGCATCTTTACCGCCATCGGATTCAGTTGCGACACTTCATCGTCCATTGTCAGGATAATAACCCCCATTGGAGATGCCTGAATCAGCAAATCCAAGAAGTGATTCTGCTCGCGCATGCGCAACCGTTCATTCTTGAGCTGCTCCATCATTCGGTTAAAGATATTCACAATGCGGTCTGCCTCGTACTGCCCTACCCGGCTGAGACGACTACTGAAATCCTGCTCGCGCAGCAACTCCATACCGCTGCCGATGGTATTCATCGGCTTCACTATCTTATTATAGAATACTATCAGATAGATAAGGATAAACCCGATGAGCCCCTCCAATACGTACAGATACAAAGGCGGCTTCCCACTCAGCAAATATACCAGCATTCCACCCAGACCGAGCAGAAAAAGGACAAGTATGAAGAAAAAGAATTTTATGCGCACGGGACTTGAATATTATATTTTTCCAAACGTCTGTAAAGCGCAGCGCGGCTGATGCCCAACGACACTGCCACCTGACTGAGATTCCCTTTATGCTGTTCCAACGCCTGCAAAATAGTCTGCCGCTCTATTTCATCCAAGGTCATACCTGCAAAAGAAGTACCTTCGGCAGCTTTGGCCGGTTCGTCGTGACGCAGATATTGGGCATCGAAATCCGTGGCATCCAGCACCGGCTTGCCGCTGACCAGAATAGTACGCTCCACCAGATTCTTCAACTCACGAATGTTGCCCGGATAAGGCAGGCGGGAAAGGAAATTCAGAGCGTCGGCCGAGAAATCCGTACGCGGCAAGCCGTTCACCTCTGCCTGACGGTCGGCAAAGTGACGTGCCAGCAAAGGTATATCCTCACGGCGCTCCCGCAAGGAGGGCAGTTTTACGGTAATCAGGTTGATACGGTAAAAAAGGTCTTCACGGAAAGTACGTTCGGACACCATCTTGCGGAGGTCTGCATTAGTGGCGGAAACGACGCGCACATCGACTTTGCGGGGACGGCTATCGCCCAGCACTTCGAATGTCTGGTCCTGAAGCACGCGCAGCAGTTTCACCTGGCAGGAAGGGTCGAGGTCACCAATCTCGTCGAGGAAGATGGTACCTTTGTTTGCCATTTCAAAACGCCCTATACGGTCGGCACTGGCATCGGTAAACGCCCCTTTCTTATGGCCGAACATCTCGCTCTCGAACAAGCTCTGCGAGATGCCACCAAGGTTCACCTTGACAAAGGGCTGCTTCACGCGTTGGCTGTTGATATGGATGGCTTCGGCAATCAGCTCCTTGCCCGTTCCGCTTTCGCCCGTAATCAGCACCGAAGCATTGGTACGGGCTATGCGAGCCACTGTGTTCAGCACTTCCATCAGCCTTTGGACTTACCTATAATATGGCTGCGATTCAATGCGGTAGTCTGCTCTTCCGGCACCTCTTTCGGGGCGGCCGTAAGTTCAAGGGCCGTCTCGATGCGCTGCAAAAGAGCAGCATTGTTCCAAGGCTTGGTTATGAAATCGAATGCGCCGGCCTGCATACCCTGCACGGCAAGCTGGATACTTCCCCATGCCGTCATCAAAATAACGGGCACATCGGGACGGAACACCTTTACCTGCTTCAATAAGGTAAGTCCCTCTTCTCCGGTAGTGGAAAGAGTGAAGTTCATATCCATCAAAATCAAGGCGGGAGCTTCGGCCCTAACTATATCCATAGCTTCGCGAGAGCCCGGAGCCGTTTTCACCTCATATCCGGCACGCTTCAGCATAAAGCTGAGGGAAGAGCGCACAGCACTATCGTCGTCTATTATCAGTATCATAAAAATTGTAGTTTGTTTCCCGCAAAAATAAGTAAAAAAGCAGAGTTATGAATGATAAGTTATAAGTTATTTACCTATAATATCGCATATACGGTACTTTTACCGGCAAATAATTCATAACTTATCACTTGCAACCCGTCGACTTATCCTCTTACCACCTCTTCAAAATCAGCTTCCAATTCCGTATCGCGTTCAAAATCCCAAAGGGTCAAGCTGCGGAGCTGATAGAAGTAATACCAATAGTAGTACAGCTCTGAAATATGCTTTTGACGGGCTTCGTCTTTAGAGTTCTGTGCATCGTTCAGGTCCAGGGTGCTGATTTTACCTATCATAAAGGTCTCTACACTGGTCTTGTAACGCTTCTCAGCAATGACATCCGCCTCTTCGGCTATGTCCAGCTGTTGCGCCTGGTTGTTGAAGTTAGCCACCAGCAAAAAGATGTCCTGATTAAAGTCCATCTGTTCCTGACGGATTCTGGACAAGACCACTTCACGGTTGCTCTTTGCCACCCTTACCTTGCCGCGGCGCTTGCCCCAGTCAAGGATAGGAATCTTGACGCCTACCTGCACAATCTGATTATCAAGCAAGTCCCGGTAGGCTGAAGAGAATTCATGGTTCTGCCCCGTATAGCCCACACTGGCAAAGAGGTCGATGCTGCGCAAGTTTCCGCGTGCCGTTGCCACTTCATAATCAGCTTCGAGCTGGCGGCGGCGAATGTTCTGTGCAAAGGAGTTGCGTTCCAGTGCCTTGTTCAGCACACGGTCATACTCCATCTTTATATCGGGAACAGTGGCGGGCAACACCGGATTCAGGCTTTCCTGCTCGGACACCCCGAGGAAAGAACGGAGCTGGAACATTTTTGCATTCAGGTTGCTCTCTGCCTCAGTCACGTCGGCCTTGCCCTGCAATGAATTCAGTTTAAGCTGCAACAAATCATTCTCGGATATCTGTCCCATTTTACGTTTGGCTATGGCCACTTCATAAAGGCGGTCGGCATTCGTCTTGTTCTGCATGGCGGTAGCGAGCGATTCTTTGGCCAGCAGCAACTCAAAGAAATAAGTGATGGTTTTCATCGTCACCTCTTCCGTAGCTGAAATGAACTCGGCCTTTGCCTCAGCATAGCGTACGGGCTCTATACGGCGGTTCCACTTCAAGGTATTCACTCCGAAGACCGGCTGCGTCAACTCCAGGCTCACGGGGACTGACATGAACTGCTTCTCTCCCCCGGAACCCAGCTGTTTGAGATAATCCAGCGAAGAAGTCAGTGACAGCTTACCCCCCGTAAACCAAATGTTCTGGTCTACCGAAAGCTGTCCGGACAGCCCCAGTGTATTGTTGCGAACAAAGCTATAGGAGCCGTCGGAATTCTGGTAGGTACTGTAGGACTTGTTATAGTTGGGTAGTGTACCGGTGAAATTCACTTCCGGCAACAAGTCCGCACGGAATGTACGGTATTCCCAATACGCGGTTTTCAATTCATTCAATGCCACAGCAGCATCCACAGACTGCGTACGGGCCAGTACAATGGCCTCCGACAGCGTAATATTGCGTTCATGTCCCAAAGTATCATTCTGCGCCATGGTTGCCAACGGCATCAAAAAACAAACTGCAAGTAAAATATTCTTTTTCATGTTCAATCTTTAAAATTGTCGCAAACAGAAAAGCAAAGAGTGTGCCAAGTGGCCGGAAAGGTTTCATAGAGGGGTAAGTGTTCATTTTCGGACAGTGGGGATGTCCGTTAGCGGACGATATCAAGAAAACAACCGGTCTCTATCTAAAGTCTGAAAAAATCCTTCTAAAGTTCAATTAACCATTAATTAATTGATGAAAAATTTCTTTATTAAGGAAGAATTCTCTTTCTTTGTGCTGCTTTATACCTTTATTAAAAAGGATACAATACTAACATTAATTTATATAGTTATGAAGATTTCACACATTGAGCATCTGGGCATTGCCGTTAAGAGCATTGAAGAAGCCCTTCCGTACTACGAAAACGTTTTAGGTTTGAAATGCTACAACATCGAAACCGTGGAAGATCAGAAAGTTAGAACCGCTTTCCTGAAAGTGGGCGATGTAAAGATCGAATTGTTGGAACCTACTTCTCCCGAAAGCACAATTGCCAAGTTCATCGAAAAGAACAACGGTAACGGTGGCATGCATCATCTCGCATTCGCCGTTGAAGACGGAGTGGCCGGTGCGCTTGCCGAAGTCGAAGAAAAAGGTATCCGCCTTATAGACAAAGCTCCCCGCAAAGGTGCAGAAGGTCTGAACATTGCATTCCTGCATCCGAAGTCAACTCTCGGTGTCCTGACCGAGCTTTGCGAGAAACCGGAATAAGCAAGACTGTAAAATCATCAAATCATAAATTGTATAAACACTTAAAGAATATAAATTCATGAGTAATCAACTTGAAAAGATTAAAGAGCTTATAGACCGCCGCGCTGCAGCACGTCTCGGTGGTGGTGAAAAAGCGATTGCAAAGCAACACGAGAAGGGTAAATATACAGCTCGCGAGCGCATAGCCATGCTTCTCGACGAAGGCAGTTTCGAAGAAATGGACATGTTCGTAGAACATAGATGCACCAACTTCGGCATGGAAAAGAAACACTACCCCGGTGACGGTGTAGTAACCGGTTGCGGTACAATCGAAGGCCGTCTGGTTTATATCTTCGCACAGGACTTCACAGTTTCTGCCGGTTCACTGTCCGAAACCATGTCTCTGAAAATCTGTAAGATTATGGACCAAGCCATGAAAATGGGTGCTCCGTGTATCGGTATCAACGACTCGGGCGGTGCACGTATTCAGGAAGGTATTAATGCCTTGGCTGGCTACGCTGAAATCTTCCAACGTAACATACTTGCTTCGGGTGTCATTCCGCAGATTTCCGGTATTTTCGGTCCTTGTGCCGGTGGCGCCGTTTACTCTCCTGCCTTGACAGACTTTACTTTGATGATGGAAGGTACATCCTACATGTTCCTTACCGGTCCGAAGGTAGTAAAGACTGTAACCGGAGAAGACGTAAGCCAGGAAAACCTGGGTGGCGCGAGCGTTCACTCCACCAAATCTGGTGTTACTCATTTTACTGCACAGACAGAAGAAGAAGGTTTGGCTCTTATCCGCAAACTGTTGAGCTACATTCCCCAGAACAACCTGGAAGAAGCTCCCTATGTAGACTGTACAGACCCTATCGACCGTCTGGAAGATTCCCTGAACGACATCATTCCTGATAACCCGAACAAACCGTACGATATGTACGAGGTAATTGGCGCTATCATAGATAATGGTGAGTTCCTCGAAATCCAAAAAGATTATTCAAAGAATATCATTATTGGTTTCGCACGTTTCAACGGACAGTCCGTAGGTATTGTTGCCAACCAGCCGAAGTATCTGGCAGGTGTGCTCGACAGCAACGCATCCCGCAAGGGCGCACGCTTCGTCCGTTTCTGCGACGCCTTCAATATTCCTATCGTATCATTGGTAGACGTACCGGGATTCCTTCCGGGAACCGGCCAGGAGTACAACGGCGTCATCCTGCACGGTGCCAAACTGCTGTATGCATACGGTGAAGCTACTGTACCCAAGGTTACCATCACACTGCGTAAATCCTACGGTGGTTCGCACATCGTGATGAGCTGTAAGCAGCTGCGTGGCGACATGAATTATGCTTGGCCTACTGCTGAAATCGCTGTAATGGGTGGTGCAGGTGCTGTAGAAGTATTATATGCCCGCGAAGCCAAAGAGCAGGAAAATCCGGCTCAATTCCTGGCTGAAAAAGAGGCTGAATACACCAAGTTGTTTGCCAATCCTTATAATGCAGCTAAATATGGCTACATTGATGATGTTATCGAACCGCGTAACACACGTTTCCGCATCATTCGTGCCCTGCAACAGTTGCAAACCAAGAAATTGACTAACCCGGCTAAGAAGCATGGTAATATTCCCTTGTAATCAAGCTTTTCACACTAAAACAAGAACGATTATGAATAAAACAAAAATCGGAATATTCCTTTCATTGATGCTGGTGTTAGGCTTTTGCTCTTCTTGCAAAGAACAGAAATCGAACAACAAACTGCTGCTGAATGAAGTGCTGGTCAACAACGAAAGCAACTATCAGGATGACTACGGTGTGCACAGCGCATGGATTGAAATATTCAACAGATCATACGGCAGCGCCGACCTTGCAGGTTGCTATCTGAAATTCAGCAGCCAGCCGGGTGATACTGCCAGTTATTTCATTCCCAAAGGTGACGTTCTGACACTCATAAAACCACGTCAGCATGCACTTTTCTGGGCTGATGGAGAACCAAGACGCGGTACATTTCATACGAACTTCAAACTGGATGCCACAAATGCCAACTGGATTGGGTTGTATGATTCCGGCAAGAAATTGCTTGATCAAGTCATAGTGCCTGCCGGTACTTTAAAAGCCAACCAATCCTATGCCCGTGTCAGTGATGCAGCCGACCAATGGGAAGTAAAGGGTGGAAGCGAAGATAAATATGTCACTCCGAGTACCAACAACAAGACTATCGACAGCAATGCCAAAATGGAAAAATTCGAAGAGCATGACAGCGTAGGTATCGGTATGGCTATTTCTGCCATGAGCGTTGTATTCTGCGGGCTGATATTACTCTACATCTCCTTCAAGATTATAGGTAAAATATCAGTTAACCTCAGCAAACGCAATGCCATGAAAGCTAAAGGTATTACTGATAAACAAGAAGCAAAAGAGAAACAACTGGGGCAGGCTCCGGGAGAAGTTTTTGCTGCCATTTCAATGGCCATGCACGAATTCCAAAGCGATGTACACGATGTGGAAGACACGATACTTACCATTACCCGTGTAAAACGCAGTTACTCACCGTGGAGTTCAAAGATTTATACGTTGCGTGAGACTCCTCACAAAAAGTAAGTCACCCATAATAAAATAAAACGATGAAAGAATATAAATATAAAATTAACGGTAACGTATATAAAGTTGCCATTGGAGATATTGAAGACAACATCGCTCATGTAGAAGTGAACGGTACTCCCTACAAAGTTGAAATGGAAAAAGCACCGAAGGTAGTCGTTAAACCGGTAGCACGTCCGGCAGCCACATCCGCTCCTGCTGCTCCTGCTACTCCGGTAGTAAAACCGGCCGCTGCTTCTACCGGCAAGTCAGGTGTAAAATCTCCGCTTCCCGGTGTAATCCTCGATATCAAAGTAAATGTCGGCGATACAGTAAAGAAGGGACAAGTTATCATCATTTTGGAAGCCATGAAGATGGAAAACAATATCAATGCTGATAAAGACGGTAAGATTACAGCCATCAATGTAAACAAAGGGGACTCTGTTCTCGAAGGTACTGACCTCGTAATTATTGAATAATATGGGAGAATTTATCACATTTTTAGGAAACAACCTTGCCGACTTCTGGACTTATACAGGTTTTGCCAATGCAACGGTAGGACATGTGGTAATGCTTCTGGTAGGTTTGTTTTTCATATACTTGGCTGTAGCCAAGGAATTTGAGCCGATGCTATTAATTCCTATCGGTTTCGGTATGCTGATTGGTAATATACCTTTCAATATGGAAGCCGGATTGAAAGTTGGTATCTATGAAGAAGGTTCCGTACTTAATATTCTGTACCAGGGAGTAACCTCCGGTTGGTACCCGCCACTCATATTCCTGGGTATCGGTGCCATGACGGATTTCTCTGCTTTGATATCGAACCCCAAATTAATGTTGGTTGGTGCAGCAGCCCAATTCGGTATATTCGGTGCTTATATGATTGCCCTTGCCATAGGATTTGACCCGATGCAGGCTGGTGCAATCGGTATCATTGGTGGTGCCGATGGTCCGACTGCCATCTTCCTCTCTTCTAAACTGGCTCCTAACTTAATGGGTGCCATTGCGGTATCAGCCTATTCATATATGGCATTAGTACCGGTGATACAGCCGCCTATTATGCGTTGGCTGACCAGTAAAAATGAACGTCTTATCCGTATGAAACCTCCCCGTGTGGTTTCACATACGGAAAAAGTAATGTTCCCGATTATCGGTTTGTTACTGACCACATTCCTTGTACCATCCGGTCTGCCTTTGCTGGGTATGCTGTTCTTCGGTAATTTACTGAAAGAAAGTGGAGTTACACGTCGTCTGGCAAACACAGCCAGTGGTCCGCTGATTGATACCATTACTATTCTGCTTGGTTTGACAGTAGGTGCTTCTACGCAAGCATCCGAGTTCTTAACCCTTGATTCAATCAAGATATTCGGTCTGGGCGCCTTATCATTTGTCATTGCCACAGCATCCGGTGTCATCTTCGTGAAGATTTTCAACCTCTTCCTGAAGAAAGGCAACAAGATTAATCCGTTGATCGGTAATGCCGGTGTATCTGCCGTACCCGACTCTGCACGTATCTCCCAAGTAGTAGGTCTGGAATACGATCCTACCAACTATCTGCTGATGCATGCCATGGGCCCGAACGTTGCCGGTGTAATCGGTTCCGCTGTAGCAGCAGGTATCCTGCTGGGATTCTTAATGTAATACATTTATTCATTCCGTTATCCGGCTTGAATTCTGAACTATTTTAGAGCCCCTTCATTTTTGGAGGGGCTTTTTCGTTAATCTATCTAAAACAGATTACGATTATTTCGTAAATACATTCTTTTTAGTAACTTGCAGTCAGTTTAACCTCATATAAATGATATACTGTATGCGAAAGCTTTTTATCTCCTTATGTTTCAGTGCATGCTGTTCGCTTCTGGCGGCACAGACCACAAATCCCATTCAAGAGGCGATGGCCAACTACGATTATGAAACAGCCTTGATGCTGATCGATCAAGAAACCCCGACCGTCCCCCTACTCTACCAAAAAGGGAAAGCGCTGAAAGGGCTGGGCAATAACCTTGAAGCTCTGAGCGTATTTCAGGAAGTCGTAGCTCAGGATTCTCTCAATCCCCGGGCATACATTGAAGCTGCCGAATGCTGCAAATCACTTGCCAAATATAGCGAGGCACTGGATTACTACCAAAATGCGCTCCACATAAATCCGGACAATAAATACGCACGCATCCAGTATATCAGTCTGCTGATGAACATGAAGAGATACCGTGAGTCTCTAAAGGAAAGCAACCTGCTGGCAGAAAGGGACAGTTCCGCCTATGTACTACACCTTAGAGCCGAAAGTATGGGGCAAGTCTATGACAACACAGAAATCATGCATGTGATAGATGCCTACCTGGACATACAGAAAAGATATCCCAATGATTACCTGTCTGCTGCCAAACTCGGCAACATCTATGTAGCAGGCCACCAGTATGAAGACGCCATAAACATAACGGAGAAATACCGTTCCATAGACTCCACCAACGTCCTTGTGAACCGCATCAATGCCCAAGCCTATTGCCTGAACAAAGATTACCCCAAAGCAATAGAAAGATATGAACAACTGTTACAGGAAAAAGACAGCTCCTTCCAAACCTGCTTCTACGCCGGAATCAGCTATTATGCCCTCGAAGACTTCTACCCAGCACACGACCTGCTGGAAAGGGCTCTTAAAGATGACAATACCAACATCAACGTTCTCTATTATCTGGGACGCGCCTGCTCCAAGACATCATGGAAAGAGGATGGAGTGACTTATCTGGAAACTGCCGTAAGCCTCGCCATGCCCAGCGACAGTGTCATGTCCCGCCTATATGTGGGGCTTGCGGACTGCTACAAGATGGCATTTCAATACACCGACCAGGCGAATACCCTTCTGACGCAATACGAAAAATACGACCGGCAGAAACACAAACTGCTCTACGACGCAGCCTTTATCTATTATTACTATCTGAAAGATGCGTCCAAAGCAGAGAGATACCTAACGGCCTACCTGAAAACCCGTCCGAAAAACAGCAAGGACAAAGTGCAGGAAGTAGATGCGGACGGAGTTCCCATCATCGGAGAAGACAACCGATACAATGCCGCCGAAAACTGGCTGAAGGACATCAGAGAAAAGCGCAAGAAAGAGGACTTCTTCAAGGGAAAGGTCGATACCGCCAGCGTAACCCCCATCAAATAGCCCCAATGAAAACGTTTGCATAATATAATAAGGTACAGTAACGGAGAAAGATTAACTTTCTCCGTTATTTGTTTTAAATTAGCGCAAAAATTAACCGTAAAGTTACTATCATGAAAAAAGTATTCTTAATCTTGGGAACACTCTTACTCTCCCTCAGTACGTATGCAGCTATGAATGTGAACAAAATCGACCCTCCGTTTTGGTACACCGGCATGCAGAACCCGGAACTCCAGCTGATGGTCTATGGCGAAGGCATCGGCAACGCGGCAGTATCCGTCAATTATCCCGGCGTCTCATTGAGCAGCACCGTCAAGCTGGAAAGCAACAACTACCTCCTGGTCTATCTGAAACTGGACAAGGATGTAAAACCCGGCAAATTCAACCTCACCTTCACTGAAGGAAAAAAGAAACTCGTAAAGGAATATGAACTGAAGGCACGCAACAAGAAAGGTTGCGAACATAAAGGTTTCGACGCCTCCGACGCACTGTACCTGCTGATGCCCGACCGCTTTGCCAATGGCAATCCGGACAATGACCAGATTGCGGGCATGGCCGAGTACAAGATAGACCGCAATGACCCCAATGCACGCCACGGCGGTGACCTTGCCGGCATCGAACAACACCTGGACTACTTCTCCGACCTCGGCGTCACAGCCTCTGGTTTACTCCGGTACTGGAAAACAACATGACCGGCGGTTCCTATCACGGCTATGCCACCACAGACTACTACAAGGTAGACCCGCGCTTCGGTACCAACGAAGAATACAAGCAACTGATTGAAAAAGCCCATGCACGCGGCATCAAAATCGTAATGGACATGATTTTCAACCACTGCGGCGTAGAGCATGTATGGATTAAGGACATGCCCTCCAAAGATTGGTTCAACAACCCCGACCACGAAAACAACTTCGTGCAGACCTCCTTCAAACTGACCCCGCACGTAGACCCTTATACTTCCCAGTACGATGCCGACCAGATGAACGACGGCTGGTTTGTACCTTCCATGCCCGACCTCAACCAGAAGAATCCTCACGTTTACCGCTACCTGGTACAGAACAGTTTCTGGTGGATTGAATTCGCCAACATCGACGGCATCCGCATGGACACTTACCCGTATGCCGACTATGATGCCATGAGCAACTGGATGAAAGAGCTCAACGAAGAATATCCCAACTACAACACCGTGGGCGAGACCTGGGTTACCGAACCCGCCTACACCGCCTGGTGGCAGAAGGATTCCAAGCTATCAGCCCCCAAGAACAGTAACCTCAAGACCGTTATGGACTTCAGCTTCTTCGACAAGATAAACACCGCCAAGAATGAACAGACCGAAACTTGGTTCAAGGGACTGGACCGCATATACAATAACTTCGTATACGACTTCCTCTACCCCAACCCCGCTTCCGTACTGGCATTCATCGAAAACCACGACACCGACCGCTTCCTGGGCGAAGGCAACAACCTTCCGATGCTGAAGCAAGCCTCTACCCTGCTGCTTACCACCCGCCGCATTCCGCAACTCTACTACGGAACGGAAGTCATGATGAATGGCGTGAAGAGCAAGAGCGACGGCTATGTCCGCAAGGACTTCCCCGGCGGATGGACCGGTGACGCAACAAACGCACTGACCCCAGCCGGACGTACCAAAATACAGAACGAGTGCTACGACTTCTACAAGACCATCCTAAACTGGCGCAAAGGAAACGATGTGATTGCCAAAGGCAGCATGGTGCAGTTCATGGTACAGAATGGTGTTTATGCCTACGCACGCCAGTACGAAGGCAAGACGATATTCGTGATGCTGAACGGTACAGATGCAGAGACCACCGTTCCTTTGAAATTCTACAAGGAAATCCTAAAAGACAGCAAGCAGGGAAAAGATATTCTTAGCGGCAAGGCCATCACCTTCGGTGAAGAGCTGAAGATGGGCCCCAGAGAATCATTAGTGATAGAATTATAACGCGCACTCCACACAGAGAGCTCATTCTTGCAAATCTCCCTTGCAGATAGCTTGCAGACACCTCGCCTGCCAGCCATCTGCAAGGGATTTTTAGTATGGAATAGGTGTCACGGGGATATGCTTTTCACCGGTCTCAAATATAGCTAATCTGTTAGTTCATAACGGTGAACACTTTGTTCCAGTATAGAGAAACAAAGTGTTCGGATATGTAGAAACAAAGTGTTCTTACGTATTGGAACGAAGTGTTTTTGCATATTGGAACGAAGTGTTCTCTTTATTGAAACAAACTGTTCAGTTAAGGGAAACAGACTGTTTTGTTAAAGGAAACAGACTGTTGTACACGTTGAAACATCCGCTTCTGAAATAACCGGCGAACTTAACCATCCCACAACACCGGCCTATATATAACAAGTCAGCCCTTGCAACATCAATATTGCAAGGGCTGACGCTATATTCGGATTATCTTTCGATTAGTCCAGTTGAGCCAATTTGTTCTCTGAACCAAGCACGTTGATGATTTTATGCTTGTACAGTTTTTCCATATTGTCACGAGCCGGACCCAGATACTTACGCGGGTCGAATTCTGCCGGTTTTTCAGCAAATGTCTTGCGGATAGCAGCTGTCATAGCCAGACGTGAGTCAGAGTCGATGTTGATTTTGCAAACAGCAGACTTGGCAGCCTTACGCAACTGCTCTTCGGGGATACCGATAGCAGCTTCCAGCTTACCACCATACTTGTTGATAGTATCAACTTCTTCCTGAGGAACTGAAGAAGAACCGTGAAGAACGATGGGGAATCCCGGAAGTTTCTCCATTACAGCATCCAGAACGGCAAATTCCAAAGGAGGAGGAACCAGACGACCGGTAGCAGGGTCAACGTGGCATTGTTCGGGTTTGAACTTGTATGCACCATGAGAAGTACCGATTGAGATAGCCAGTGAATCGCAACCTGTACGGGTAGCGAAGTCAATAACTTCTTCAGGATTAGTATATGTATGGTGTTCTGCAGAAACTTCATCTTCTACACCGGCCAATACACCGAGTTCGCCTTCTACAGTTACGTCGAACTGATGGGCATAGTCAACTACCTTCTTAGTCAGTGCAACGTTTTCTTCGTACGGAAGGTGTGAACCGTCAATCATTACTGAAGAGAAACCGGAGTCGATACAGCTCTTGCAAGTTTCGAATGTATCTCCGTGGTCAAGGTGAAGAACAATTTCAGGATGTTTGCAACCCAATTCCTTAGCGTACTCAACAGCACCCTGAGCCATGTAACGCAACAGCGTAGCGTTGGCATACTGACGGGCACCCTTAGATACCTGAAGAATAACCGGAGACTTTGTTTCAACTGCAGCCTTGATGATAGCCTGCATCTGTTCCATATTGTTGAAGTTGAATGCCGGAATAGCATATCCACCTTTGATAGCCTTAGCAAACATCTCTCTTGTGTTTACCAGTCCTAAATCTTTGTAATTAACCATTTTGTTTAAATTTTATTGTTAGTGAATTAAAATTCTACGCAAAAGTAATCATTATCCTTTAAAGTAAAGAACTTGACGGGAATAAAATATCCGGCTCATCCTACCAAATCCATTCTATTTTAAAGCTATTGGCTTCATTTAACAGATTATTGTAATCTCTATATTACAAACTCTTTGCATTTATCTCTGCCAGCCATACTTTTGCCATCTATACTTCTATCAACAAAAAAGCCGGAGAACATGTTTGCTCTCCGGCATCTGTTTACACATTATTATGTAATACTAATTTTTCAGATAGATGATGGTCGGCAAATGGTCACTGTAACCGTTCAGCCAAGTCCTGCCCCCATGCGTACGCAAGGGGGAACCTTTGTATTTGCCATCCTGCTGAATCAGATAATCGCGGATGAAAACTTCATTGTGATCATAGCGCAACCCTTTCTTAGCCTTCAGCAACGGTTTCGAAATGACAATCTGGTCAAACAAGTTCCACTTGCCCCGATAGAGCAATGTCCCCACTCCCTTGTCTTCCAGCGTCACCCACCAGGGATTGTAGAATTCGCCTTTCTTCACCTGCTTCGGATATTTGCGCGCTCCCAGCACCTCCATGCTTTCGTCCATCGGGTCGTCATTCATATCCCCCATCACGATGAGCTTCAGCTTCTTGTCGCTACGCATCAGAGAGTCCTTCAAGGCCTTTACCTGCCTGGCTGCATGCACACGCACCGGCGACTTTGCCCCACGGGAGGGCCAGTGGTTCACTATCACGCAGACACGCTCTCCCGCCAGTTGTCCGTCCACAATCAAGAAGCCACGCGTCAAGTGCACCGTATCCCCCTCAAAAGGAGTGGAAAGCACCAACTTTGAGTGGGTAACGCTGAATTGCTTCGGGTCGTACAGCAAGGCACAGTCGATGCCCCGTCTGTCCGGTCCTTCATAATGCACGAACTCATAATTGGAAATGGCCGGCTGCTTCACGAGGTCTTCCAGCACCCGGCTGTTCTCTGCCTCTGCCACACCGATGAATGCCGGACCTTCCGGCACTAAATCACGCGAAAGGGACCCCAACACTTTGGAAAGGTTCTGCAGCTTGGACTCATACTTCTTTGCCGTCCACTGGTAACTGCCGTTAGGCAGGAACTCATAGTCATTCTTACCTGCATCATGAATCGTATCAAATAAGTTCTCAAGATTGTAGAACGCAACACTATACAGTTTCCGTTCCGCATTTTGTGCCCCCAGCGTTGCCACGCACAGCCAGAAAGAGCATAAGACAAGTAGTTTCCTCATAAATTCACAAGATTAAGTCCTGCAAAAATCAGAAATAAAATGCGATAAACCTACTAAATAAAAATAAATCTGAATTTATTTTGTAGAGTCTCCAACTTGCACTATCTTTGCGCTCTGAAAAGAAGACCATTACACTATTTATTACCAAAATAGTAACAGAATATAAATTTTTAAAAGAAAATATCAAAATGAAAAAAGGTATTCATCCTGAAAATTACCGTCCGGTAGTATTTAAAGATATGTCAAATGGTGATGTATTCTTGTCTCGTTCCACTTGCAACACGAAAGAGACTATCGAATTCGAAGGTGAAACTTATCCGCTGGTAAAGCTGGAAATCTCCAGCACTTCTCACCCGTTCTACACTGGTAAGTCCAAGCTGGTTGACACCGCCGGTCGTGTTGATAAGTTCATGAGCCGTTACGGTAACCGTAAGAAATAATCAGTTTCAAGCAAACTGAAAAAAGGGAGTCTTTCACTGAAAGGTTCCCTTTTTTGTTTCCGCCTCCCGCTGAGCGATAAATAGGGAATCTCCTATCACAGAATAGGGGAAAAAACAAGAAAGGGGAAAAACACTTTCCTATTTTTGTATCATCGAAACCGAAAACATACCATAATCATGAAACGACTCGCCACCCTATTCATCCTAACAATCCTTGTCACAACGGCAGGGTTTGCCAAACCCAAGCACAAGGACTTAAGCGGAAACATCGCCATCAAAGGAGAATTGACAAAAGAGTACCAGCAATCTCCCGCCGGTACCCCGGTCATTATCCGCCGGGTTGTCAAAATGAACAATCCCGGTGAAAACAGCGATAACATTTACTATGCCGTCGAAGTGAATGGCATACAAGAAACCATTCCTTCGGATGAGATGGGTATCATTGCCATATCCGCTCCGGAAACGGACCGGGAATTCTGGCAGCAAATATACCTGAAGAATCATCTTTACGAATATTTCAACGACCGCGGTTACAAGCACAAACTGCGCCAGGAAATCGACGAAGAATGCCTGGACTATCTCGATAAACTGAACGAGATAGCCTATCAGGACGACTACATAACCTCGTACGTACAAGGAATATTCTCCAAACTGAATGCCACCACCATTGACAGCAATCGTGGAGAAAGCCTGAACATACGTATCATCCAGTCGTCCGAACCAGATGCCTTCATGCTTCCCAACGGCTCCATGGTTATCAGTACAGGCCTCCTCTGCACTCTTGATTCCGAAGACGAACTGGCCGCCGTCATCGCATGTGAGCTGGGACATTTCGTCCTCGACCATCAGGTAAACAACATTTATCGTGCCGAGCGGCGTGCCAAGCGTGCAGCTTTTTGGGCAGATGTCTTTGCCACTACCGCCAGCGCAGCCCTCGATGTGGCCTACTGGGACGATAATGAAGATGCTTATGCCGTCAGTCTGGTGGCAGATATCGGAGCCATCGCTTCCCTTTTGAGCATTCCGGCAACGGACCGGTTGGGGATGAAATACAAAACTTCCCAGGAAATCTCTTCAGACCGCCTTGCGCGCCAACTTCTGGCATTCAAGGGCTATAATCCCGACGGAATCGCATCGGCCCTCGGTAAAATTATAGGGTATTACAACCTGCACCAACGCAACAAGGACATTCCTCGCTACGGCAGCATCGGCAACCTGCAAAAGCGTATAGAAAAGGCCGGTGAATCCCATAGCCTGAGTGCCCGCCCCTACCTACGGACCACCAGCGATGTCGTTTCTTTCAACGCAAGTATGAACTACGCCAACAAGCGCTATAAGGAAACTGCCCGGCTGATACGCAAGAACATTGACAACAGACTAGCCACGGACAATGACTACATCATCCTGGTAAAAGCGGAAATGGCACTGTCTAATACGGAAGAAGTGAACAACCGCTGCCTCGCCATGCTTGATAAAGCCCAGGAGATGGCAGGAACAAGCCCCAATCTGGACATATATAAACAAAAAATACTATTATTGATGCGCATGAACAAACAAGCCCAAGCCGCTGATATACTGAAAGAATATATCACCTTGCTTTCGGCCTACGAAGGCCAGGGCATAGAAGGAACCGAAAAGGAATGGACCAATAAAGAGATAGGTTGGGCAAACCAAATGCTGGACAGGATAAGCAGAATATAGAGAAAGGAATAACTAAGAATGAAGAATGAAGAATTTGTCATGCGGCATCATTGCGCAGCCAAATTCTTCATTCTCAGCCATTTATTCAAACTACTGTTTGCGGAACGGCGGCTTCACAACCACAGCTTTCAGCTTACGTCCCCGCATGTCAATGCAGATTTCCGTACCGACCTTGCTGTATTCGGGTCTGATATACCCCATTCCGATACCAATCTTACGGGTAGGCGACATAGTTCCGGAGGTAACCACACCGATGGCAATACCGTCTGTACTATACAGCTCGTAACCATGACGGGGGATACCGCGGTCTATCATCTCAAATCCCACCAACTTACGGGTAGTGCCTTCCGCTTTCTGTTTTTCCAGCATCGGGCGATTGGTGAAGTTCTTTCCCTCCACAAACTTGGTAATCCATCCTAAACCCGCTTCAATGGGCGAAGTGGTGTCATCCAAATCATTGCCATACAAACAGAATCCCATTTCCAGACGAAGCGTATCGCGCGCACCCAGACCAACTGGCTTAATGCCGAACTCCGCGCCTGCCTCGAACACGGCATCCCAAATCTTCATGGCAGCCTCCGGATAGAAGTAAAGTTCAAAACCACCCGCGCCGGTATATCCGGTATTGGAGATAATGACATCCTTTTCTCCGGCAAACTCACCGTGGGTAAAAGTATAGTAAGGAAGGTCGGAAAGATTAATGGAAGTCAGCTTCTGCAAAGCCTGAATAGCCTTCGGTCCTTGCACAGCAAGCTGTGCCATGTGCTCGGAAGCATTTTCCAATTCAGCGCCTTCCGTGTTATGAGACACACACCAGTTCCAGTCTTTCTCAATGTTCGACGCATTCACGACAAGCAGGTATTTCTCCGGCTCATAATGATAGACCAGAAGGTCGTCCACAATGCCTCCATTTTCATTTGGGAAGCAGGTATACTGTACTTTCCCCGGTGTGAGGGCAGCTATGTTATTGGAAGTCACTTTCTGCAGAAAGTCCAAAGCATGGGGACCTTTCACCCAAAATTCTCCCATGTGTGAGACGTCGAATACACCGACACCCTGACATACTGTAAGATGCTCGTCAATGATGCCGGAATACTCGATAGGCATATTATATCCCGCAAACTCGTGCATCTTGGCACCCAGCGAGATGTGTTTTTCGGTAAACGGAGTGGTTTTCATGGAACTATTAGAGTTATGAGTTATGAATTATCTATTTGCTTGCTACGAGCTCGGCAATCTTGACGATGACGTTCATGGCTTTCTCCATGTTCTGGATAGGCACGAACTCATAGCGGCCGTGGAAGTTCAAGCCACCGGCAAAGATATTGGGACAAGGCAGGCCCTTGAAAGAGAGCTGGGCGCCGTCCGTACCTCCGCGAATGGCTTTTACACGAGGCTCTACACCTACCGCCTTCATGGCGGCAAAAGCGGTGTCGATGATATGCATCACCGGTTCAATCTGCTCGCGCATATTATAGTATTGGTCGCGAAGTTCCAGAGTAGCGGTACCCGGACCGTATTCTTCATTGATTTTTGCCACAAGACGTTCCATCTCCTTCTTGCGCTCTTCGAAGCGGGTGCGGTCGTGGTCACGGATAATGTAAGAGACTGTTGTCTGCTCCACCTCGCCGGTAATACCTATCAGATGATAGAAACCTTCGTAACCTTCGGTATGCTCCGGAGCCTCGTCAGCCGGAAGCATGGACATGAAACGGTTGGCAACGCGGATAGAGTTAATCATCTTATTCTTGGCATAGCCGGATGCACATTCCGTCCCTTGAAGCTTATCTTGGCAGAGGCCGCATTGAAGTTCTCGAATTCAAGTTCACCCACTTCTCCGCCATCCATGGTATAGGCCCATTCGCAACCGAACTGCGCTACATTGAACTTATGGGCGCCCAGACCGATTTCCTCATCCGGATTAAAGCCGATACGGATTTTACCGTGCTTGATTTCGGGGTGCTCCTTCAGATATACCACCGCCGATACAATTTCGGCAATACCGGCTTTATCATCGGCACCAAGCAAGGTCTTGCCGTCGGTCACAATCAAATCTTCCCCTTGATGGTCGAGCAGTTCGGGGAACTGGGCAGGAGAAAGAACCACATTCTCTTCGGCGCAAAGAACAATGTCCTTACCGTCATAATTCTGCACGATACGCGGAGAAACATTCTTGCCACTCATATCGGGGCTTGTATCCATGTGGGCAATAAAGCCGATGACGGGCAACGGCTTGTCTGTATTGGCAGGAAGAGTGGCGAACAGATAACCATTTTCGTCCAACGTGATTTCTTCCAGACCCAAAGTTTCCAATTCTTCTTTCAGATACCGGGCAAACACCATTTGCCCCGGAGTACTCGGAGTAATCTCAGTCTCTTCACTGGACTGAGTATCGAAGCTTACGTACTTTAAAAAACGTTCTACTAAAGTCATGATGAATAATGATTAGTGATTAATGGTTAGTGATTAATGGTCAGTGATTAGTAATTGGCGAAAAGCATTATCCGAATGGCATTAATCATTAATCACTAATCATTAACCACTATTTTGTGCTGTAAAGATAAAAAAAGGGGCGTGAACTGCCAAGCAATTCACGCCTCTTTTTTATTTCTTAAGGACAAAATGTCAATCAAAAATGGCTGCTACCATCAAAACAATGCGTACATATCTTACACTTAGGCAATCCGATAGCCTCAACCAGAGTTTCCAACGTATTGAACTTCAAGGATGAAAGTCCGAAACGCTCGCGGATAACGTCCACCATCTTTTCGTATTCGGGTGAGCCGGTAGTGGCATACTTATCGAGATTCTTATTCTCGTCACCCTCCAGTTCCTTGATGACACGACGGGTAATCAGTTCCATGTCGCTTTTGGAAGCCGTGAATCCTACAAACGGGCAGCTATATATCAATGGAGGACAAGCAATCCGGATATGCACCTCCTTGGCACCATACTCATACAGCACCTTCACATTGTCGTGCAACTGGGTCCCCCGGACAATAGAGTCATCACAGAACAGCAGACGCTTACCCTCGAGCATGGCACGATTGGGAATCAGCTTCATCTTTGCCACCAGCGAACGCAATTCCTGCTTGCTGGGAGTAAAACTACGAGGCCAAGTCGGAGTATATTTGGAAATGGCACGATGATAAGGAACTCCTTTACCTTCGGCATACCCAAGCGCCATACCTACACCCGAATCAGGAATACCGCAGGCACAATCCACCTCTGACTTATCTGTCTGTGCCATCTTGAAACCGGAGGCAAAACGCACTTCCTCCACATTCTTACCTTCGTAGCAGGAAGTGGGGAAACCGTAATATACCCATAGGAAGGAACAAATCTGCATTCCCTCATCAGGCTTGCGCATCTGTTCCACACCATCGGCACGCAGGCGAACAATCTCTCCGGGTCCCAAATAACGGTCTATCTCATAACCAAGATTCGGAAAGCTGCTCGACTCACTTGTGGCGGCATACGCTCCGTCTTTCTTGCCAATCACAATCGGAGTACGTCCCCAGCGGTCGCGAGCGGCAATGATGCCGTCTTCCGTCAATAACAGCATGGAGCAGGAACCTTTGATATGCTTATACACATTTTCAATTCCTTCGACAAATGTCTTTCCTTGTATAATAAGGAGGGCGATAAGTTCCGTCTGATTGGTTTTGCCCGAACTGAGTTCGGCGAAGTGCATGTTTTGGGCCAACAGTTTTGTTTCCAGTTCTTGCAGATTTACTATTTTGGCTACCGTTACAATGGCAAAGCGACCGAGGTGGGAGTTAAGGATAAGGGGTTGAGGGTCTGTGTCACTGATGATTCCTATTCCGGAATTTCCTTTGAACTTATCCAGTTCATCCTCAAACTTCGTGCGGAAATAAGTGCTTTCCAGATTGTGAATGGAACGGGTAAACTGCTCCGTTTCTGCATCGTATGTAGCCAACCCACCACGTTTTGTCCCTAAATGTGAATTATAATCTGTGCCGTAAAACAAATCTGCCACACAGCTTGTTGCCTTGGCGACTGTTCCGAAAAAACCTCCCATAAGTTCTGTTTTGTTATTGGTTTCTAAAATTAACGGATGCAAAGGTATGAAGAATTTGCGAAATTCGGGCAGATTTGAAATGAATAAAAAAGGCAATATATTTCTTGCCCACAATAGAAGTTATATTATTGGAAACATATACTTTTGTGATCGAAACCAAACAACTGTATAATGGGAGAAACCGCAAATATTATAATAGCCGATACTCTTCAAGGTCTGGGGACGGACGCATACAGTGGCTATCTTGCACACGCCCTCTGTCTGTCAGGAATCTGCCGATTGAAGTACAATGGAGAGGAGCGCGAGCTACGTGCCGGCGACCTGATGATTGTCCGCAAAGGAAAACTGGTAGAGAAAATTCAACCTTCAGAAGATTTTCGCGTAAAGGTCATCTATATCGCATCGGGCTTTGTGGTGCTGAGTACACCACAGAACAACTACGGCATGAAAGGGCAACTTTCCCTATTTCTCAATCCTATCATGTCCCTGACTACCGAACAGCAAGAGCTATGTCTCCGGGATTTTGAACAAGTGGAATACAGACTCCGGAATACAGACCATCATTTCCATCGCGATATGCTTATCGCCTCCACACAGATGTTGATACTCGACTTCTTCGATTTCCACTCCCATCTATATGGCGAGGACAATATCTCTGTACAAAATGCTTCCATCATGAGCCGTTTCCTCAACATGCTGGAGAACGGAACTTTCCGCGAGCATCGTGAAGTGACCTATTATGCCGACTGCCTATGTGTCACCTCCAAATATCTTTCGGAAGTTTCCAAGAAAGTAAGCGGTTATACAGCAAACTACTGGATAAACCGTTATACCACACTCGACATCTCGCGTTTGCTGCGCGACAAATCACTAACGTTCGTCCGTATTTCCGATATGTTCGGTTTTTCCTCTCCTGCTTATTTTAGCCGTTACGTACAACAACATCTGGGTGTAAATCCGACAAAATACAGAGGTTAATGATTATAGTTTTTGATTGTTTGCCCGTTTCAGATCTATTAGCGAAATATGCTCATTACGATAGCGGGCATTGGGGTTCTTCTCCGTTACGTCAGGAAAAGAGCCATCTTCCTGCTTTATGAACTGAATAGCCTTCTGCGGACAATTCTGTATGCAGGCAAAACAGAACTCGCAGTCACCGGACGTCTTCACTCCTCTCGACGTCAGCTCATAGTTGCCGCGCGGACAAACGTAGGTACAAATGCCACAGTCAATACAAACATCGGTCACGGTAAAGAACTTCTCGCTTTTCATCAGGAAGCCCACCTCGGGGTCGAGTCCACTCCGCTGCATAAAACCTTGGTGCTGTTGCCGTTCCTCCTCCGTCACCGGTTCGTGCCAATGCTGCCGACTGTTGATATCTGCCGTTATCTTCTGCAAGTTCTCGGGGATGTGCTTGTCTATCTTGAGTTGCTCGTTCATGTCGAAGTTGGGTAGCCAGTTATCCACCATGATGATAGTGTTGATATAGTCAAACGCATTGTCGGCTTTACGGGATATACGGTCCCAAATCTCTACCGCATCGCACTTCCTTGCACCATAGGTGAGGACAGCAAACTTGTATTCTGCCTTCAGTTTTGCTTTCCGAATGAACTGCCGTACCATATAGGGAGGCATATGACCGTAGATGGGATAAACGATGCCGATTTCATCTGCCTCAAATTCATACTTCCCCCGTTTCACCATCTGAGGGATACTCAACAATTCTGCGTTCTCTCCAGCCAACTGACGGGCGATGTAAAGACTGTTACCCGTTCCGGTAAAATAAAAGATGATACGCTTACTCCTTTTTGTTTCGCAGGATGCCAACGAGAGTAGGCCGGAAGATGCGATAGCACTGCTCATCACGGCAAATCCCATACGCTTTAAAGCCTCCCGACGACTGATTTTCTTATCCGTATTCATATCTCTGATTTTTAATGATTATGCAATCTGTTATCTGAGTGCAAAAATAAAGGTTTCCCCAAAGAACGGACTTACCAAAAACTCGGGTCTTGATGCTATTTTTACGGTATAAGAATGAGCTTACCCTAACACAAAAAAAAGCCCCGCAAAGATTGGACTTCTGCGGGGCCTCACTAATGCCTAATAAAAACTCTTTCTACCCTAAATTATCTCCACTTCTTCACAGCTTTCTTGTCAGCCGGAGTTGCTTCAATCAAGCTCAATGCAAAACCACCGCTACGCGCTTCCTTCACGGACATTTTAGTCTTGCTGGTTACGATACCCTTCTTTATCTGATAAGAAGTAGGATTCTCCTTGTAATCAGCATCTTTACCGTCGGCATAGAGAGTGGCTACGTATTGCTTGCCCGGTTCAAGGAAGTCGAGCGTAAAGTTGGCTGTACGTGCATTCTCGTCTGTAATACCTCCAACAAACCAGTTGCCGGTTCCTTTTGCCTTACGGGCCACGGTAATGTAATCACCCGGTTCTGCTTCAATGTACTTGCTGTCGTCCCAGTCTACTGCCACATCCTTGATGAATTGGAAAGCATCCATGTGCTTTTCGTAGTTCTCAACCAAGTCGGCAGCCATCTGCAACGGGCTGTATAAAGTTACATACAGAGCGAGTTGCTTAGCAAGTGTAGTCTGCACTTGTCCGTGGGGCAAATCGCCCATAAAGTCAAGTTTGGTATCGAAGATACCCGGTGTATAATCCATCGGACCGCCAATCAAGCGGTTGAATGGAAGCAATGTGGTATGGAACGGTTTGCTACCGCCGAATGCCTCATATTCAGTTCCTCGTGCAGATTCGTTGCCAATCAAGTTAGGATAAGTACGGCACAAACCGGTAGGGCGTACAGCTTCGTGCGCATTCACGCAAATTTTGTAGTCGGCTGCCTTCTTCACGGCATAGAGGTAGTGGTTGTTCAGCCATTGCCCATAATGATGTTCACCACGGGGAATCATATTACCTACATATCCGCTCTTCACGGCATTGTAGCCATTATCCACCATAAACTGATAGGCCTTGTCCATGTGACGTTCGTAGTTGCGCACCGAACCGGATGTCTCATGATGCATCATCAGCTTCACGCCTTTGCTCTTGGCATATTCATTCAGCATCTTCACGTCGAAATCGGGATAAGGGGTCACAAAATCGAATACATAATCCTTGGATTTGCCAAACCAGTCTTCCCAGCCTTCATTCCAGCCTTCCACCAATACTTGGTCCAGACCGTGCTCGGCTGCGAAGTCGATGTACTTTTTTACATTTTCGTTAGTGGCACCGTGACGGCCGTTGGGCTTCATTTTGGAGTAGTCCACTTCACCCAGTTTGATGGAGGGAAGGTCGTCTGTATATGCCCAGGTGCTCTTACCTGCAATCATTTCCCACCATACACCTACGTATTTCACGGGCTTAATCCAGGAAACGTCCTCGTAAGCACAAGGTTCGTTCAAGTTCAGCGTGATTTTAGAGGCAAGGATGTCACGAGCATCGTCGCTTACGATAACCGTACGCCACGGTGACGTGCAGGGAGCTTGCAGATAACCTTTATCGCCTACTGCATCGGGAGTAAGCCAAGATTCAAAAACAAAATTCTTATCATCCAGATTCAAGTGCATGCAAGAGTAATCCACCAAAGCAGCTTCGTGCAAGTTGATGTACAAACCATCAGCAGTCTTCATCTGCAAAGAAGTCTGAACACCGGTGGGCGAAAACGGGGTTTGCGAAGAGTTAGGCGTAATGGCCCCTTTCATCAGCCGCGGATTTCAGAAAGTTTGGATTCTGTATAGTCATATTCCTGCGTATCGTAGTCGCCCGGAATCCAGAAGGCAGTGTGGTCGCCAGTCATGGCAAACTGAGTACGCTCCTCTTTAATCACGAAATAGTTCAGGTTCTTCTGCAAAGGGAATTCATAGCGGAAGCCCATACCATCGTCGAACAAACGGAAGCGGATAATGATGTTCCTATCCTGCGCTTTTTGGTTGAGCGTCACAGCCAGCTCATTGTAGTGGTTACGGATTTGCTTTACTTCACCCCATACCGGTTCCCAAGTCTCGTCGAAAGTGGAAGTCTTTGCATCCGCCATCGTGAAGCCATTCATCAGACCGGGGTCGTTCTTCAGTTCGAGTCCTAATTTGGAAGGGTTAATCACCGGCTTTCCTTTGTAAGAAAGTTCGTAAACGGGTTCGCCTTGCGCATTTACCGAAAAATTCAATTGAAGTTGTCCGTTGGGAGAGGTAATACTCTCTGCCATTGCTACGCCGCTCACCAACAAAACGAGCAGGAAGCAGGCTAATTTTGTACAGATTGCTTTCATGTTTCTCATGCTATATTTATAAAATTATGTTCCAGATGCAAATATAGGCAGGAAAGAAATACACTCTGACGCAATTAAACTAAAATGATAGATGATTTGTCGGCAAACGTTTGCATGAAAACCAACTTCCCTTGAACAATATCCTGCCTACAAACAAAATAGAAGGAGAAGTATCGCTACGAAAACTTCGCCCTCCATATTTTTACAACTTTAATCGTGCACTGGAATTATCCCAAAGGATTTTCACCTTGGTCCCCGTCATTGCCTCCCGAAGGATTGGAGTTATCCCCTCCACCATTGCTACTTCCATCCGTATAGTCCGTATCGGGAACCACCATCTTGGTGACGCTCATATTGCCCAACATTTGACTAAAAGCTTTCCCCCGGAAAAAACAGAATACGTTTACGGACAATGTTACTGGCCGAAACGCCAGCCTCCGTATCAGCACTCTTCCCTACAAAAGAAGGGCGGAACAATCCGAAATCACCTAAACGAACAGTCTTTCCATCGTCTATTTCTTCCGACATGATGTCCACCAGTCCTGCAGCCACTAAGTCCACCGTCTTTCTGTGAATACCAAGAATACGGCTCACTTTGGCACATAACTTATCAAAATCCAATTCACCCGCTCCTACGGATTTAGCTACATACTTTACATTTTTGTCCTTGTCAAAACCAAAGATTCTCTTTGCCACTACATACTGAAGTCCCATAATTTTTAATGTTTTAGAAAGTTAATATAATAATGTAATAAATAGGCCGAAGCCTTTTCCTCTCTTTCAAGAAGTGGAGATCCATCGTGAGGCCTCAACGATAAACTTTCATTCTCTTGAATTCGATGTTGCAAAGTTAGGGTGTGAATGACGGGAATACAAGGAAATGACATCTACAACCAATTTCGTTAAAACTCTAAAAAACAACAAATTAAAAACAACCCTTCTCTACAAGTGAAGAAAGAAAGGCAGGAAGAGAATGAGAAGGAATGGGTACAATCTCTACAGCCAATGAAAATAAATCGCTGATTATCAAGACAAGGTTCTAGAGAGGTCTCTACAATATGGCATTTGAACGGTTAAGACCTCAATTTCAAGAGTGGCTCAAGTTTCACAAGTTATTACCGTATCCAAAAATACAGACAAACCAGTCATCCTTCCAAAGCCCCTTCTACTCGTTTACTAAAATCTCCCGGACATTTTACTAAATCTCCGGCAACGATTTACTAAATCTTGGAGGAAGATTTAGTAAATCGCTTCTGCCCCATCACGAACTATCCGGAACCAAGATTGGCAATCACTCATATCAAATATCAAAATTATATACATCCCACCAATAACTACTTCCCCCAGTACAGAATCGCTTTATGAAATTTCGGGCTATGATTTACTGAAATTCCTTTGTCTTCACTACCTTTGCAGCCAAAACCAACCCCAGACAACCTATGACTAGATTACTGATAGCTATATTCCTTGGCGGCGGTACCGGCAGCGTACTGCGCTACTGCGTGCAGATGATGCTCCACGAGCGCATAGTCCCCTACTCTTTCCCATGGGCTACATTCACAGTCAATATCCTCGGAAGTTTCCTCATCGGGCTATTCTATACCTTATCCGCCCGTTTCAACCTTTCTACTGAGGTACGGCTGTTGCTGACTACCGGTCTGTGCGGAGGATTCACCACCTTCTCCACTTTCAGCAATGACGGACTGATTCTGATAAAGCAAGAATTCTACGGAATGTTTGCCTTATATACCTTATTAAGTATCACATTAGGAGTCCTGGCAGCCTTCGCCGGCGGCGCCTTCGGACGCTGTATATAACCCAAACACCCCTATGAAACCCAGCAAGCCTTTTGTCATGCCTCCCGTACGCATCATCCCTCCTACCTTAGAGGGACAAAGTGAAAGTTCCAAATCATTGGAAGAATGGCTGAATACGGAAGAAACTGTCAGAGACCTTCACTTCGGTAAACGGACAGAGGAACACATGGAGTATTCCTACAAAAGCATCACCAACTGTACTTTCAGTCATATCCAATTCAGCGCCTGCAAACTGAAATCCTGCCATTTCACTGATGTACGTTTTGAACATTGCGACCTTTCCAACATCTCATTTGCCGAAAGTTCTCTGTTCAGAGTGGAATTCATATCCTGCAAACTGGTGGGAACCAATCTGCCGGAAACAATATTGAACCATCTGACAATGAAGGACTGCAATGCCAGATACCTCAATCTTTCCATGAGTAAAATCAATCAAGCCCGCTTCACCTCTTGTGACTTGCGCAACAGCGACGTCAACAACTGCAAACTTGCCTCCATCGCCTTTGAAAACTGTGAGCTGGTAGAATCCGAGTTTTCACACACCCCTCTAAGAGGAATCGACTTGAGCGACTCGCACATAGGAGGTATACGCCTCAACCTGCCCGACATACGGGGAGCCATCGTCAATACTTCCCAAGCCATGGAGTTGACTGCTCTTTTAGGCATTACAATAAAGGATTAAAAACGAAAAACAATTCCTTGTTTTCATTTGTTAGTAAGATAGTTTATAATTAAAATTGACTGAATATGAAAATAGAGAAGATTATCGGACGTGAAATCCTCGATTCAAGAGGTAACCCAACTGTAGAAGTAGACGTAACCTTGGAATCCGGCTTCATAGGCCGTGCATCTGTCCCGTCAGGAGCATCCACGGGAGAACACGAAGCATTGGAACTGCGTGACGGTGACAAAAAACGTTACGGAGGCAAAGGTGTCCTGAAAGCCGTGGACAATATCAATAATATCATTGCTCCCAAGCTCATCGGTATGTCCGCCCTCAACCAGATGGGTATCGACCATGCCATGCTTGCACTGGACGGAACCAAAACGAAAGCCAATCTGGGTGCCAATGCCATCCTCGGCGTATCTCTTGCTGTAGCCAAGGCTGCCGCCGCTTACCTTGACATCCCACTCTACCGATATATCGGTGGTACAAATACCTATGTGATGCCTGTACCGATGATGAACATCATCAACGGCGGTTCGCATAGTGACGCTCCCATTGCTTTCCAGGAATTCATGATACGCCCCGTAGGTGCCACTTCCTTCCGCGAAGGTTTGCGTATGGGTGCCGAAGTGTTCCACGCACTGAAGAAAGTCCTGAAAGACCGTGGCCTCAGCACAGCAGTAGGCGATGAAGGAGGTTTTGCTCCTAATCTGGAGGGTACAGAAGATGCCTTGAACTCCATCATTGCCGCCATCAAGGCTGCCGGATACGAACCGGGCAAAGATGTAATGATTGCCATGGACTGCGCTTCTTCCGAGTTCTACCATGATGGCATCTACGATTATACCAAATTCGAAGATGAAAAAGGCAAGAAACGTACTGCCGACGAACAGATTGACTATCTGGAAGAGTTAATCAACAAGTATCCCATCGACTCTATCGAAGACGGCATGAGCGAGAACGACTGGGACGGCTGGAAAAAACTGACCGACCGTATCGGCAACCGTTGCCAGTTGGTAGGAGACGATTTGTTCGTCACCAATGTGGACTTCCTTGCAATGGGCATCGAAAAAGGCTGTGCCAACTCCATATTGATTAAAGTAAACCAGATAGGTTCGCTGACCGAAACACTGAATGCCATCGAAATGGCACACCGCCACGGATATACTACCGTAACTTCCCATCGTTCCGGTGAAACGGAAGATGCGACTATCGCAGACATAGCCGTAGCTACCAACAGCGGACAAATCAAGACCGGTTCGCTGAGCCGCTCAGACCGTATGGCAAAGTACAACCAACTGCTTCGCATCGAAGAAGAACTGGGAAGCAATGCGGTGTATGGATATAAGAAAGTTATAAGTAATAAGTAATAAGTGATGAGTTATTTGCCGGAAGGCGGGGCTTATAAAGAAGAAAGCAGAAGGGGCGAACCGTCACGGTCCGCCCCTTCTCTTTTTAACCTTAAATCAACAATCAATCTACTACCTTAAAGAAAACTTCTTCTCCACTTTGGCTATCCGGTGCCACCCAAAGAGCAAAGTCTCCGGCTTCCACCGTCTTCACCATATCTATATTCCAGAAAGCAAGTTCACTTATCGGAAGTTCAAACGATACATTTTTCTTCTCACCCGGCTTCAATGTGACGCGAGCAAAGCGTTTCAGCTCTTTCACCGGACGGGTCACCGAAGCAAACTTGTCCTGCACGTAAAGCTGGGCTACCTCGGTACCTTCATACTTTCCGGTATTCTCAAGGTCGAAAGTCACAGTCAGCACATCTTCCTTCTTCAGATTGGCTGACGAGAGTTTCACATTATCATATTTGAACGTCGTATACGACAGACCGTAGCCAAAAGGATACAGCGGATCGAAACCTGCATCCATATAGAAAGAAGTACATCCCAACGAAGTCTGCCCCGCTTCCAACGGAATGTCATTCAGCAAAACCTCATTCCGCGTAGCCGGACGTCCGGAACTGTTATGAGCATAATAAACCGGTATCTGTCCTACCATCTTCGGGAAAGTCACCGGAGTCTTGCCACTTGGCACAGCCTTACCCCACAGCAAGTCGGCCAATGCCGGTCCTCCCATGGTTCCGGGATGGAACGAATAAAGTACAGCTGACGAGAGTTCGACTTCCTTTCCTATGGTCAACGGACGCCCTGCCATTACGACAGTAACCACCGGTTTTCCTGTTTTCGCCAAAGCGGCAATCAGTTCGCTTTGCGCACCTTGCAGGTTCAGGTCGGCCAGGCAATGCGCCTCTCCTGAAAGAATAGCCTCTTCGCCTACAAACGCCAAAATAACATCAGCACGTGCAGCGGCAGCAGCGGCTTTGGCAACACCTGCCATATTCTTGTCACGGCTATAAGTCAGACCCGGCTCGTATATCACCTGCACTTTGTCCCCCACCAGTTCCTTGATAGCCTTCAACGGTGTCACGGTTTTTGTCTTGTCACCATCAAATATCCAGGTACCCAATTGGTCATAAGGTGCATTTGCCATCGGACCTACCACAGCAACCGTCTTTACCGAAGATTGCAAAGGCAATGTCTCCTTTTCGTTCTTCAACAAGATGGCCGATTCCACAGCAGCTTGCTTGGCAGCCTCCAGATGAGAAGGAGCATAAAGTTCCTCTATCCGTTTCTCATCCACATAAGGATTATCAAACAGTCCCAACCGGAATTTGATACGCAGAATATTCCGCACGGCATCGTCTATAGCAGACTTCTTGACCTTACCTTCTTTTATCAATTCCGGCAATTCCTTGACAAACGTATAGCTGACCATCTCCATATCCACACCAGCATTCACCGCCTTCATTGCTGCCTCTTTAGAATCGGCAGCAAAGCCATGTGCCATCATTTCGGCTACCGAAGCCCAGTCTGACACTACTATTCCATCAAATCCCCATTCACCACGAAGCACATCTTTCAAAATAAAAGTGTTTCCGGTAGACGGTGCTCCGTCATTGTCATTAAACGAAGTCATGAAAGTGGCTGCCCCTGCCTTGGCCACAGCTTCAAAAGGAGGAAGGTATACATCCCTCAAACGACGCTCCGGAATGAAAGTGGAATTATAATCACGCCCGCCCTCGGCAGCACCATAACCTACAAAATGTTTAGGACATGCGGCTATGGAAGTCGGACTGTTCAGCGAATCTCCCTGGAAACCTTCAACCATAGCAACACCCATCACTGAAGTCAAATAAGTATCTTCGCCACATCCTTCGGCCATACGCCCCCAACGGGGATCGCGAGCCACATCTATCATCGGCGCAAATGTCCAGCGGATACCCACGGCAGAAGCCTCCACAGCCGCTACCCGTGCACCATCCTTAGCCACCTGCGGGTTGAAAGATGCCGCTTGTCCCAAGGGAATAGGGAATATGGTCTTGAAACCATGGATTACATCACGCGCCATCAGCAAGGGGATGCCCAAGCGGGACTCCTCCATTGCCACACGCTGCAAGGCATTGACACGCACCGGATCTACTTCATTCAGGATAGACCCGACTTCACCTTTCTTTATCAATCCGCTCATATCCTCTATGTTGCCATAAGAAGAAATCTGGTTCATCTGCCCTATCTTTTCCTCCAATGTCATACTGGACAACAGCGTTTCTATTTTCTGCTCGATGACTGCGTCATTTTTTGTATCCTGCACTTGAGTACAAGATATAAAAGGAAGCAGCAATAAACAAGCAGAGAGCATTTTCATTGTTTTCATCTTTAATCTATTACTTGAAATGGAATATTTGCTGTTGAGACAAAGCCCGTATTATCAAGTACATATACGTACAAACGATATTCCCCGGGAACTTTAATCATAGTCTCATACACATTCTTGTCTGACACGGCCACGTCACCCATTCTTTCCGGACGTGGCTCATAAGAACCTCCAAAACCCAAGACTGTAGCCTCTTTCAGTACTTCCCACACATAAGCCAAAGAATCGTTCTCCTTATCTGTGACGGAAACCTCCGCCTTAAATAAAGTACCTGCTTTGATACGGACATTATCAATGGCACTTTTACCATCGATAGTCATGCCCCGAACTATCGGAGCCGTTTCATCCAATTCCTTGCCGGTCCACACTCTTTGCATGGCCTCCACCATAGGAGTTTTCTCTCCTTTCAATGGCAGTGAATCCACCTTATCCTCTACAAACATACTGAACCAAGTAGGCGTACGTTCTTCTTTTTGTCCCCACAAGAATACAAAAGAGCCCAAGCAACGGGTATTGGCAGAAATATATTGCGTATAACGCTCTTCGTATACCTGCCGTTTTTCTTCACTGGTCTGCTCTATGGGTGCCTTCCACTCGGTTGACGCTGTTTCCCACCAACCGGTCGGTCCCCACTCGGTAATCATAAATGCACCCTTGTAGTCCGACCGGTCAACAACAGCCTGCACCTCTCCCATCGGACCATATACATTGATGCCCACATAATCGAGAGACGGAGCATACTTTGCCACAGAGTCCAATGCCGACGGATTGTAGGAAATCACTGTCGAAACCAGATGACGCTTGTCTATCGACTTAATCAGCTGTGCCAGTTCTTCCACAAAATTCCATGCGGCAGCTATATTAGCATTTCCCAACTCAATTTCATTGCCAATACCCCAAGCCAGCAAACTCGTATCATTCTTGAACGTTTCTGCCAACAAGCGGACTTCTTCGCGCATCTTGTTCTTATATTCATCATCGTAATAGCGTATAGAGTCTTTGGTCATGCCTATTCCCTGCATTACGTACATGTTGTGCTCCGAAGCCAATGCCAGGTTTTTCTTTATCTCCTCCACATTACCTCCCCAGGTTCTGAAGGCATTGGCACCACTCTGGGCGGCAATGTCCAACCGATATGTGCCGCCTACGCCTTTAATATAGGTTTCTCTTCCGTCAATGGAAAGTTTATAACCGTCTGCCGCTTTCTCTATTACAATACCGTCTAGAGAAGAAGGAGAACAGGCAGACAACAAAACTAAACAGATAAAAATAAATATTTTTTCTTTTTTCATTATCAATTGTCCTAAAGCATAAGGTATTTATGTTATAAATAAAAAACATTCAGCCTTCATATTTAAATAAAATTTAAATATGAAGGCTCTATTTTTCTGAAACACGCGTACATAGTCCACCTTCATCGTTACAGGAAGAGCAGACTCATCCACACCGTTCATTCCACCCCAATCACCGCCCCAAGCCAGATTCAGAATGGGATAGAAAGCATAATGGAAAGGCCATTGATTATGACCAGCTCCCAATTGTTGCTTGGTAACAGCCAACTGTACCTTGCCATCCACGTATGTAGTGATGGCATCTTCTGTCCACTCTAAAGCATAGAGATGAAATTCTCCTTCTGCCTGTTCTATAGTCATGGCATGTGTTTTCTGCGTACCTATAGTATGATTATAATCTTGCGTATGGATAGACGAAGAGACTTCGTTGGGTACGACTCCCACTTCCTCCATAATGTCTATTTCACCACACATGGGCCATGGGTTAGTATTCCAGTCATTACCAACTGGCATCATCCAAAAAGCCGGCCACGTCCCCTTGCCTTCAGGCAACATGATACGTGCTTCAAAATAGCCATATTCCCAACCAGTATTCACTTTAGCATACACACGACCAGAGTAAATTTTACCATCGGAGCCTTTGAAACAATTAATATTCAACTTACCGTCCACAAGTTCTGTCACACGCTTTCCGTCAGCAGAACCATTGACGTAATTTTGAAGTTCATTATTTACCCACCCTGCTCCTTGAACCTCGTGTGTCCAATCATTGCCAAGAGATGTGCCCTCATTAAATTCATCATGCCAAACCAACCGATACCCCTCAGGAGTATTGATATCCAGATCTTCAGCCGATTCTTGAATAACTGTTACCGTTACTTTCTCTGCACCAGCCACAACCTCAACTGTACCCGTACGGGAAATCTTTGCATCATTAGCTAAAGTGGTCACAACAATTTCCCCACTATTTTTTTCTGCGCTAATCCAACTATCATTGGATTTCACATTCCATTCGCCAGAAGCAATAACAGATAAGACAAAAGATTCTCCTATAGAATTAGAATACAACTCAGTCTGTGACACTGATAAAGGAGCCGCTTGCGTAAGAGGAATAGATACACGAGTAGCACCAGATTTAACCACCACCGTACCAGTACGAGAAGTAGTACCCGTATGAGCACTGACTATAACTGTCGCTGTGCCTTGGCTAGAAGAAGAACCCATTACATTTACTTTGACCCATGAACTGCAATCATCAGAGGCAAAAGCTGTCCACTCTTTACCAGAACAAACCACATTCACCACATATTGGCTAGCTTGTGCAACAGCCTCTATCTTTTCAGGAGAACATTTAATGGTAACATCCTCGGATTGCGGTTCCTTGTCATCGCTACTGCCACAAGCAATCAACGAAAACAAAAGAATAGATAATAGACAATAGTATTTCATATA